>Ga0209444_10000329_pt1 | contig 25685 bp, 23 predicted proteins | sample LauGreFaBDMM15DN_2_FD_188215 | JGI IMG/M metagenome (GOLD analysis project Ga0209444, IMG submission 188215) | Freshwater lake microbial communities from Lake Michigan, USA - Fa13.BD.MM15.DN (SPAdes) (version 2) | ecosystem: Environmental > Aquatic > Freshwater > Lake | place: Lake Michigan... | reverse complement strand
CTGTGGTATTCATTTTTTGAAAGTAAACGAAGTCCTTCAAAAAGCAACATTAATTTTTGCCCAAGAAATTCAAGTGGACGCGATTCAGATCTTAGACCGATCAAAATTGAAGGTTGATAAATGTAGCAATGAGTGAATGCCAATGCTTTCATCTCCTCCTCAATTTCTCCTTTCAGTTTGTTGTAAAAAATGCGCGATTTTGTTGAGGCACCTACTGCACTAATTAAATGCACTGTTGGTATACCATTTTCTTTGGCCAACTTCGCCATGCCAATGTTGATGCCAAAGTCAATGATGCGATAGTCGTTTAAATCGGGTGTTTTTTTGCGTGTTGTTCCAACACAGCAATAAATGACTTCTCCAATAACTTGGTTCTTTAACACCGAAAAATCACTGAAATCCGTAATGATTTGCCTTACTTTTTCGGGCAATCCCTCTATTTCTTTTCGAACAAAAATGCGAATTTCACTTACCTCAGGTGCTTGAATTAATTCGTGCAACAAGGCACTTCCCGTTAAGCCTGAAGCCCCTATAATCACTACTGATTTTCCCATTATTTCAATGATTTTATCCAAATTAAGATATCTGCTATTACAGTTGGACTCATGCTCGTTTCTATCGTTGCATACTCCATGACGTCACATTTAATACAGGGTTGTAAAAGATGATTGAGGTCTTCGTAGGCAATGAATTTCGAAGTAGCTAGTGTCTTTGGACTCATGTTTTGTTTGAATCCTTGTTGACTTTCTTCCCAACGCACTTGAATGTCCTTTTTACCGTTAATGACGAGTATTGGTAGTTCCACATTTTTTAAATAATCGGCAGCTTGATAACTAAGAAATTCTTTTGCCCAATCATTGTTTATGAAAACGCTCATTTCAGTTGCCATGTCTTCCATTGTTTTGTCTTCGACAAAAGACTTCGGTAGTTTATGCCAAACGGAGGACAACCAGATTTCATAATCTTTCAGAAACGAAACTGGTTCCTTTCTTAGAACGAAGTTGGATGCTTGCTCAAATAATTGAGCATTCCATGTTGCTTCTTCTTCGCTCATTCCAGCTGAGATTGGAATGTCGTATTGTTGATGAACCAAAACATCTTTCCCATTTGTTCCAACCGATGCGGATTCAATTAAAAAGCGGATTCCTTTTTGTTTTGCTACTGCTCTTAGACCGATCATCCCACCTTCAGAGTGACCATAAATTCCAATCGAATGTCCTGGATACATTTTCTTCAAGTGTGCGAATATGGCAAGTACATCACTTGTGAAATCTGTTTCCGTGGAGGATCCAAATTCACCTGTGCTTTTGCCGATGCCTCGGTCATCATAGCGAAAAACAGCAATTCCGTTCGTGCTTAAGTAATCAGCCAGGACCCAAAACGGTTGGTGTCCCATTAGTTCACAGTTTCTGTTTTGTTGACCTGAACCAGATACCAAGATAAGTATTGGGAAATTCGTTTCTTTGGGTAGCGTAAGTGTTCCCGCTATTTTTATTTTTTTATTCTTGATTTCAAGTTCTCTTTCTGTGTAAGAAAATGGACCAATGGGATCTTGCGGTCTACCCGTAGTTTCAATGAGCTTTTGCTCGGTTTTTGTAAAAAAGACGTTCCATTCAAGCCCACTTTGTTTCATGATTCCCTTCAGGCTGTCGTTGTTCAATTTACCTGAAAAACTGAGTCCAATACGCGCCCAACGGAAATATAAACTGTCCTTAAAAATGGCGTATTCAGTCATTTCTTCCGCTTTCATTTTAGGTTGATCTGGGATGGATACCGTCACTGATCCATCGCGTCCAATTCCCTTGATGTCCACATCCATTAAAAAGGATTTTCCAGCTACTTTAAAGGAACTGTGCCAAATGCCATCCAACTGACCAAAAGAAACACTCGAGAGCAATGCGAAAAGAACGATTAAGAATTTCATATTTCGTTGTATTCAGGAAAAAGTGATAAAATACCAGCTTCATTTGCTGGACAAATACCGCGTTCGGTGATTAATGCGGTTACCAAACGAGCTGGTGTAACATCAAAACCATAATTCGCTGCTGGTGTTGTTTCTGGACAAATCAATACACGGTCAATTTGACCATCCTCGCGTTTTCCTTGAATGTATTTTACTTCGTTTTGATCGCGTTCCTCGATGGGAATTTCTGTCAATCCGTCACGAATAGTCATATCCAATGTCGTTGAAGGCAAGGCTACGTAAAATGGAATGTGATTGTCGTTCGCCGCCAAGGCTTTTAAATACGTTCCAATTTTATTAGCGACATCACCATTTCTGGTGGTACGATCCGTTCCAACAATGACCATATCGACCATTCCATGTTGCATGAGGTGACCACCGGTATTGTCGACGATTAAGGTATGATCAATTCCATGACGCGTTAGTTCGTATGCGGTTAGGTTTGACCCTTGGTTGCGTGGACGCGTTTCGTCCACCCAAACGTGAACCTTAATTCCTTTTGCTTTCGCTTGATAAATCGGTGAAGTAATCGTTCCCCATTCGATGCAACCAAGCATTCCAGCGTTACAATGCGTCAATATGTTAACGGTATCCCCGTTTTTCGCTTTCGACAGTTCTTCGATGATGGGAAGTCCATGAACACCAATCATGCGACACGTTTCAATATCCTCGTCCACAATGCGACCCGCTTCTTCCCAGGCTGTTAGAAGGAAATCATCCGCTTCATCCAAGGCCGCACGCATGCGATCCAAGGCCCAAAACAAATTCACAGCTGTTGGACGCGAAGCGCGCAAGACTTCGAACGCTTCATCCAAAAATGCTCCGTCGCGTTGTTCTTCAATTAATTCACGTACCGCTAAGTAAATTCCATAAGCGGCAGTTGCTCCGATGAGCGGTGCACCTCGAACAGTCATACTGCGAATGGCTATATCTGCATCGCGGTAATTCATTAATTTGACGTTGACCAATTCATGTGGTAAGACACGTTGATCGATGACCTCAACATAGCGGTCTTCTGTTGTCCAAATGGTTCTGAAAGTTGACATGTTCATTGTTTTTAATCGAAAAAAAATCCCGATTCAGTGAACCGGGATCTTAATATTTTACAAGCCAAATGCGGCTTTCACTTTATCTAGGTAATCTAATTTCTCCCAAGTAAACAATTCGACTTCCCGAGATATTGTTGACCCGTCTGGTGCTTTAAACGTTTTCGTAACGATTTCGTTTTTACGTCCCATGTGTCCGTAAGCAGCCGTTTCTTGATAAATTGGATTTCTCAATTTCAAACGTTGCTCAATAAAGTATGGACGCATGTCGAAAAGCTCACTGATTTTCTCAGCAATTTCTCCATCTGTCATGTTTACTTTGGATGTTCCGTAAGTATTTACATACATTCCACAAGGTTTTGCTACTCCAATGGCATAGGAAACTTGTACTAAAATCTCATCACAAAGTCCAGCTGCTACCACATTTTTTGCAATGTGACGTGTTGCATATGCCGCAGAACGGTCAACTTTCGAAGGGTCTTTTCCAGAGAATGCACCACCACCGTGAGCACCTTTTCCACCGTATGTATCTACGATGATTTTACGACCAGTTAATCCTGTATCTCCGTGTGGACCACCGATTACAAATTTCCCTGTTGGATTAATGTGATACGTAATCGAATCATTGAACAAGGCTTGTAGTTGTGGTTTCAATTTCGCTTTCACACGTGGAATAACGATTTCGATAATGTCTTTTTTGATCTTCGCCAACATGGTTGCTTCTGTGTCGAAATCATCATGTTGAGTAGAAACAACGATGGTATCAATACGTTGAGGAACGTTATCGTCTGAATATTCAATCGTAACTTGAGACTTCGCATCTGGACGTAAATAAGGAATCAAGGATAATTCATTATTACGAATGTAAGATAGCTCTTGCAAAATTTTGTGTGCAAGGTCCAAGGCTAAGGGCATGTAATTATCAGTTTCAATCGTTGCGTACCCAAACATCATTCCTTGGTCACCTGCACCTTGATCCTCAGGATTCGATCGCTCAACTCCTTGATTGATATCGGAAGACTGTTCGTGCAATGCGGAGAAAATCCCGCATGAATTTGCATCGAACATATATTCTGATTTTGTGTATCCAATTTGACGAATCGTTTCGCGTGTAATTGCTTGGACATCTAGGTAAGATGTTGATTTCACTTCACCAGCTAAGACTACTTGTCCAGTTGTAACAAGTGTTTCACAAGCTACTTTAGAACTTGGATCGAATGCCATGAAATGATCAATCAAGGCATCAGAAATTTGATCTGAAACTTTATCTGGGTGTCCTTCAGAAACGGATTCTGATGTAAATAAATAAGCCATTTAATATAAAATTAGAATGCAAAAATAACATTATTCAGTGGTAATTTATAGTGTTTATCGTCTGACTACGAATAAAATTTACTTCCCGATTTTACCATGCGTTTCAACAAAGCGTTTGGACGATAGCGATCTTCTCCATATTCCTCGAAAAGCGCGTTGGATTTATCTAAAACCCAGCCTAGTCCGAGTTCATCCGCCCACACCAACAATCCTTTAGGATAATTCACGCCTTTCGTCATCGCTAAGTCGATGTCCTCAATCGATGCCACTTGCATGAACACAGCGTCGATGGCTTCATTAATCAACATTACGAGAACGCGTTCAAAGATTTCTTTTCCACGAGTTTCATCCATGTTTGGATGAAGGATTGCAGCATTTTCACCGTAATCGTAGAATCCACGACCTGTTTTTCGTCCGTAATACCCCGCTTCGCTATGGCGCTTTTGTGTGAAGGAAGGTTTGAAACGTGGGTCGTAATAAAACGCTTGAAAAACGGACTCTGTGACTGCATAGTTCACGTCGTTTCCAATGTAATCCATTAGGGTAAATGGACCCATTTTAAATCCACCAAAGTGTGTCATGGCCCAATCGATTGTTGTAAAATCAGCAATTCCCTCCTCGTACATGCGCAATGCTTCTCCGTAGAATGGACGTGCAACCCTGTTCACGATAAATCCTGGCGTGTCTTTACATACAACAACGGTTTTCCCCCAGCTTTGAATTAAAGAAACAGCTTCTTTGATGGTTGATTCACTTGTTTGAACAGCGGGAATGATTTCCACCAACGGCATAATTGTCGCCGGATTGAAAAAGTGGATTCCAATGATTCGATCTGATTTTTTTAAGGCTGAACCAATAGAAGCGATGGATAGGGAAGAGGTGTTGCTAGCTAAAATGCAATCCGAAGAAACAATGTTTTCTAAAGCAGAGAAAACAGTATGTTTTACTTCCATTTTCTCTACAATTGCCTCGATAATCAAATCACAATTGGAAAGCGCTTCTAGTTGATGTACGTAGTGCATATTAACCTCAATACGCTCTTTTTGTTCAGAAGTGAATTTGCCTTTTTCTACCAATTTATCTAGAGATTTGGAAACCCCTGTTTTGGCGCGATCCAGTTGTTCTGTGTTCGCATCCATTAAAAAAACGGAATGTCCACATTGTGCAGCCACTTGTGCGATACCAGAACCCATTGTTCCCGCGCCAATTACTCCTATAATTTTACTCATCTTCCTTTAAATACTGCTGGACGCTTTTGAATGAATGCATTCACTCCTTCCGTGAAATCATCCGTTTCACCAGCTTCTGTTTGTAAACTCTCTTCCACATCTAATTGATCTTCCAGCGAATTAAATAAGCCTAAATTCACTGCTTTTTTTGTTAAGCCAAGTCCTCGTGTAGGCATCGCCGCGAGATTTTCAGCAAGCTTCATCGCTTCTTCTTCAAAGGACTCTTCTTCGAAAACTTTGTAGATCATGTTCATGCGCTCTGCTTCATCAGCTGATACTTTGTCCCCCGTCATCATCAAGGCCATTGCCTTCTGCATCCCGACTAATCTTGGTAAAAAATATGTCCCGCCAGAATCTGGAATTAATCCGATTTTGGAAAATGCTTGTATAAAAGAGGCTGATTTTTTCGCTACAACAATGTCACACGCCAATGCAATATTTGCTCCAGCTCCGGCTGCAACGCCGTTTACCGCCGCAATGACCGGTTTTTCCAATTCTCTGATTTTGATGATAATCGGATTGTAATGATCTCGAACAATCGTTCTCAACTCAGGACCTTCAGGATCCATTGCCTCAGCTAAGTCCTGTCCGGCACAAAACGCTTTTCCTTCACCAGTAATCAAAACCGATCGAATTTCTGGATTTACGGCACAATCATCCAAGACATCTTGGAGTTGCAAAGCCATGGTTTTATTGAATGAATTGAAAACCGTTGGTCGATTTAAGGTAATTCGACAAACGCCATTAATGAGTTCTTTCACAATTTCCATAATGAGTTCACCTTTATCGTTAATTACTTATTTTGATTTATATAATTTATTTAACTGTTTCGCCCGTTCAGCCATAGACTTACGCAAACTTTTGGGTTCTAGTATTTCCAACTCTCCTGCATATCCTAGCAAATTCCGGATGAATTCTTCAGAAACTAATACGTTTAATTCAAACATACTAAAATCTGTCGATTCACTCGTAAGTTTTTGCGATTGATGAAAGGGTTGTGAGGCAATATACTTCGCAGCGATTTTATTTGCTTTGATGACAATACGCTCGGCTTTTCCCTTGTAGGACGTAATACCTATGGTATCTTGGAAATACAACGCTGCTTGAAAATCGACAGGCAAACTTGACTCGTCCTCCAGAATTTTTGGTTCTTGCATGCGGTCCAAAGCATATGTAACAATGTCATTTTTCAATTTGTCAAAACAGATGAGGTACCAGCGATTTCGATACTCTTTCAGAAAAAGTGGAGATACTTTTCTTGGTTTCTCTACTCCTTTGACAAAACTCGCATAGATAAACCAAAGCATCTTTTTTCCTCGAATAGCTTCCAAAATCATGGGGAGAAATTCATTTCCACCACTGGAGACCACCGACTCGAATTGCACGAATTTTTGGATGTCTTCATCCTCCGGATTTCCACCGATAGATACGCGGTCGACAATTTTATCAATGGCATTGCCAAACTGTTGAAAAAAGGGAACTTCCTTGAATTGTTGCAAGGTTTTCACTGCGAACCTAATCGAACTCAATTCGTCTTCGGATAAAGGAATATCGTTAATGCTAAAGTCAGGATCCTCATAAAAATATCCTTTATGAAGTTTGCTGTATTTAATCGGAGCATCATGTTCCATTTTCATGTTAAACATGTCCTTTTCAATCGTTGAATCACAAATGTTATTTCCGTCATCTGAGCCATAAAGTGATTCTTCACATGCTGCACGAAGGTCTTGTTTACTAGGAAATGACTTGTATTTGTTACGTAGCATCCGATCGATGATGCGAAAACGAATCAAGGCATTTTTGATGTGCGGCATTAGTTCAGAATTGCTTTTTTCTGATAACCGAATAATTCAAAAAACTTAATCGCTTTCACCACTTCATACGGCACATCATCTTCCCAACTTACTCCACCAGATTTGATCTTACTCAATACATCATCCGATAGAATGTGTAGAAGGCGTTCGTTGTATTCTGGAATGGCAGCGATTTTATCATTTGCTTGCATGTACGCGAGAAGTCCGATTAAATTTTCTGGTAACTTGATGTTGTTCAATCCATAAAGATCACCAGTTTCTACATTAATAGCCGGATAAACATACAATTTTACATTATGTCCAAATCCTCTTCCAAATGCTTCTAATAAACCGCCCGACAAATTATCGTAATATTTCTCATCGAAAATAATGTGCAAATTATATACTCCCATGATGACACCAACAAGGTTTCCTTTCGCAATAGCCGATAAGTACTCCAACATTTTGTAATGTTTCAAGTAATTTGAAACCATTACCGTATACCCTAGTGAGCCGAGAAGTTCTGATCGATCTAGGAAGTCCTTGTCAGAGATTTTTCCATCTGCCGTTAAATCTTTTAAGGTCAACTCGAATACTACTTCCAAATCCTCTTCCTTCACCCGGTTTTCTTTCAAAAACTCTTTTCGTGCATTTTCAATCATATCGATGTGCACTTTCGTCACCGGACGAAAACGTCCGCGCATCAATAATATGTTCTTTTTGTACAAAGCAGTAGAAGGCTGCATGACGTTTTTTGCCAAGTCGAACATCGTAGCATTGGTAATTCCTCGTCGAACTAAATTTAATGCAATGATGCGGTTGTCCATTTCCTCAAAGTCTGGTCCAGAAATACGTAGCATATCAATTTCCATTCGATCTCTTGGCAGACGTTGAACAATCCCATTGATAAATTCATCGATATCAGTTGACTGAAAATAACACGCATAGATTAAATTTACACCAAGAATCCCTAAGGCCTCTTGTTGTGCCTTGTGGCTATTGTCGTGCATTTTGATGTGTAAGACAACATTGTTTGGTTTTTTATCTATGCCCAACTGAAAACGCATCCCTACCCAACCTTGACCTTGATTGGTTTTATGGTAATTCAGTGATTCTACGGTATTACAAAAAGCAAAGAAACGAGACTCTTTATTTTTGATTGGCAAAATGTCTTGAAGGTGTAAAAACTCTGTTTCCAACATGGTTGTTAAGCGCTCTTCACATACATAGCGAATGGTTTCACCATACATGGAATCTGAAACTTTCATATCATAAGCGGACTGCGTGAAGGCAATGGTGCCCGAGCTTCCACCAGCCTTGAAAAAGTTGGCAGCGACTTCTTGACCAGCACCAATCTCTGCAAAACACCCATAAATATCCGGTGTTAAGTTGATTTTTAAGGCCTTTTCTTCGGTGGTTAGCCTTGTATTTTCTGCCATTAATTGGGGTCTTGAAATGATGGATTATTAATGAAATTATAGTCGCTAAGCGTGAGTAAAAATTTCTTCAATAAGTATTTTTCTTGGGCGTCTAGTTGAACGCCTCCTTGATTGGCGAATTCGATTAGTGGGTCTATTGTCGGACTCATGTGTATCCCACTAGAATAGTGTTCTATGACTTCGTCAAGTGTGGAAAAACGTCCGTCATGCATGTACGGTGCTGTTAAGGCAATGTTTCTAAGTGTCGTGACTTTGAATTTTCCGTATTCCTCTGGATTCTGTGTCACACCACCTCTGCCTAAATCACTAAATGTGTCATCTAGTCCGTTGTTGCTAAATTTCTTTACCCGCATCAATGGACCATTATGGCAATGGAAACAGTCTGCACCGTTTAAGCTTTTAAATAAATCGTATCCAGCCCATTCATCTAGGTCAATGCTCGCTAAAATACTTTGCTCACTTGCTGACAAGGATAAGCCATTTTCAAATTTGTACATGACATCAAACTTAGACTCACTAGAAATCATCGTACGAATAAACTGTGCAATAGCTTTGGTTGCTTTCACTGAATCCACCCCTTCTTCACCAAAGGCTTTGAAAAAGCGATTGCGATAAGTGACATCGGCATTCAGTTTGTGAATGGCATCTTTCCAAGACTGATGCATTTCGATAGGATTGGTAACCGGTTCAATGATTTGTGACTCTAAAGTTGTTTTACGTCCATCCCAAAAAAAGAAGTTTTCCCAACCGATGTTGATTAATGCCATCGATTGACGATTCCCTAAAAAACCATCAATTCCAACGGAATATTTATTGCCATCTGAAAAAGAATTTTGGGGCATGTGGCAAGATGCACAATTCATGGAATTATCACCACTTAGTTGCTTCTCGTAAAATAAATAGCGTCCGAGTTCAACACCTTCTACCGTCATCGGATTATCCGCGGGGATAATCATGTCTGGAAAATGAGATGGTATTTGTAACTGATAAGGTGTAGGATTGTAATCTGCCTTATCTTTTCGGCAAGCAACAAAAACGAATACAAGTAAAATAGAGAGAACAAATTTCATCAGTACACAGTTAACGCATTTTTAAAATTCTGAATCACCTTTTGGGTGAGAGTCTCTTGACCAGCACCAGTGTGCGTAAGGTGTTCGTCTTTCAAGTTGATTGAACTCAATGGGTTGGATAAGAAATAAGCCAAATCTAATTTTAAAGGCAATTCCCAAACCTTATTTCCTTTGTCTTGCCAGGTTACATTTTCAAAGTTGAAAGATTGTAAATAGTTATCTGTTCCGACGTGAAAACTGAAACTTAAATCTAAATTATTTACAGCATCAATGATCGTATCCACTTTTCCTTCAATATTCATGAAGATGTACCCAGGATTCCATCCCCAATGCATTGGACCAGCATTGCTAATGTTTAGTGGACTATCATTAGGAAAGGCCGAAGGATCAAGGTGATTTAAACTTGTGTCCACGCCAATTTTTCCGCCAAGATTCGAATAATTTAAGTGACTTCCACCTTTTGAAACCAATAAAGATCCAGTTTCACGGTAGTTGAACAAAGCGGCTTCGATCAATTGATTCGTCCCGTTTTTCAATAGCGTAAAATAACAAGTCAATTCCGTGAATTTCACTTTATATCCTTCACCTGTAGTGTACACGGAATCCATGTAAAAAGATTGAGTGCCGTATATCGGTTTAACGGTAACCTTCAGTGTTTCCGTTACCGGATCAACTGGTTTTGGGTCATCCGGATCACAACTCCAAAGTATGGGCATAAGAGCCAATAAAAAAATGAATCTTTTCATGCAACAAATTTAACTCAAAACAATCAAATTTTGTTGTTAATTTTAAAAAATCCTCTGAACAATCTAATTATACGTTTACTCCATCCACTCAAATGCAAAAAATTGATCGAAATATACATCCTCTCAGTGTTTTAAGTGCTTCTGCTGGATCTGGAAAAACACATCAATTGGTTTTGGAATACTTGAGTATTTTACTCATGGATACTCAATTTAAGCGCAAGTACAAAAGCATTGTTGCCATGACGTTCACCAACAAAGCGGCGAGTGAAATGAAGGAACGAATTCTTTCGACCTTGTTTGGAATAGCACACGAGGACACTGAAAATTCAAAAGCAGCAAACATAAAAAAAGAATTGGAGGTCCAAACTGGACTTTCCAGTGCGGAATTAGTGCGAAGAAGTAAGTTGGCTTTGGAAGGTATCTTGCATGCATACGAAGATTTTCATGTTTCGACCATTGATAAATTCAACTTGCGGCTCATCCGTTCCTTTTCCCGCGATTTAGATTTGCCAGCAGATTTCGAGGTGATTTTAAATGAAAAGCAAGTCATCGAAGATGTAGTTGATTTATTGATGAATCAATTAGGCGCACCAGGGACAGAAGACCTTTCAGAGTGGATGTATCAATATGCTAGGGCAAACCTAGAAGAAGGAAATAGTTGGAATTTCCGCAGGCAGTTGATTGAATTTTCTGGAATGTTGAGCCAGGAAAAAAACACGGAAAAAATCCAACATTTATTGCAACTAGAGCTCACAAAAGGAAATTATAAACGTTTATTTGAGGACCGAAATCAAATTCTATCATCGCTATTAATCGCAGCGAAACAGGTACACGACGCATTTTTTCTGTTGGGTTTAACTGCGGAAAACGTGCCTTACAAAGGACAAACAATAGGGAATTTCGCGAAGTTAAATGTTCAAAATGAATTTCCGAAAATGAATTCTAATGATGATGGATTATTTTCGGAATCGTTTCTAAAACTCATGGAGGATGGCTCTAAACTGGACATCCCATCTTCACTTAAACAGGATGTAATTCAGTTGAATGACCGTTACATGAAGGATTTAGCTTCATACAATTTGATTGAACTTTACCGAAAGAATTTCTTTAACATGGCGCTCCTGCAACATGTTGGAAATCAATTAAAAAACATGATGAATGAGGAGCAACTGATCCGCATTTCCGAATTTAATAAGTTAATAAGTAAGCTCGTAAAGGATGAGGAAGCGCCCTATATTTATGAAAGATTAGGTGTGCGATTTGAACATTTTCTGTTGGATGAATTCCAAGACACTTCTCGTCTTCAATGGTTGAATTTAATCCCCTTGATGCTGGAGTCCTTAGCGCACAACCGCTGGAATTTAATTGTTGGTGATGCGAAACAATCCATTTATCGCTTCAATAACGGACTAGCAGAACAATTCGTGAGTTTGCCTTCCATTTATAACCCAGAAAACGACCCGATCATTGCTGATAAAAGCATAAAACTTGCTCGAAGTGGTGTGAAAAGAGACTTACATTCAAACTATCGTTCTGCGAAAGAAATTGTTGAATTTAACAATGTGCTTTTTGAAGGATTGGCCAAAAAATTACCGGTCTCCATGGCGCATTTTTACCAAGGATTAAGGCAGGAAGCTGTGCAAACAAAAAACGGATATATTCACATTGAATCAATCAAAAACAAATTGATCTTTGATGAACGCTTGGAGAAAGTAATTGGGTTTGTCGAGGAAAGTATAGAAGCTGGATTTGAACTTGGTGACATCTGTATTTTAACAGAGACGAATAAACTTGGAAATGAATTGGCAATTGGACTGACAGAGCGAAAGATTCAAGTGGTGTCACAAGATTCACTCTTGGTTTCAAAGGATGCACAAGTTCAATTGATACTTTCTTACTTGAGAAGACGCGCCTCTCCTAAAAAAACAACTGAGTCGAAACGATTTGCGGAATTGTATTTTAGAATAAATGGCACCTTTTCTACGGCGGATTACCTCTCATATTTCGAAGTGATTCAAAAAGATGGGAAGTCCATTCGGATTTTTAACGATACGCGCTTCTTGATGGAGCATTTTGGCGGAACTTCATCGTTTTTTACGACGTACGAAAGCGTTTATGACTTGGTTCAGAAATTTATGCTGTTGATGGATTGGCAAGAAACAAAAGAACCATACCTGCATCATTTTATGGATGTCATATATGGATTTCAGCTTGCTCGTCAAACGGATATTCACCATTTCCTTGAATATTTTGACGCACAAAAGGACAAAATTGCTTTGCAAATGCCTGATACACAATCAGCATTAAAAATCATGACGATTCACAAATCAAAAGGACTAGAGTTCCCCGTCGTGATTATTCCAAATATGGATTTTAATATTTCGATGAACTCGAAGGCCAAATACTTGATGGAAATACGTGATAAAATGCTCTATGCATTTCCTGGTAAAAATCAGCAGATTCCGGAATTAGTCCAATTCGCGAATGAGGAAAATAATTTGATCCTTTTGGATAAAATGAATCTTTTCTATGTCGGAATGACCCGTCCTGAACTCAGGTTATATGCCATCAATGATTTTGATAAAGTGAAATTTGGCGCGATGATTCATGATCAATTGGAAGCGATGAACCTCGGGATGAATGAAGATGGCTTGTTGCAAATTGGCCAAACGGAGGTCGTGATGAAAAAGAAAGTTGAAGTCAGTAATTTATATGTACCGAATGATTTTAGTCAACGCCTGTGGTATCCGGACATCGTGTTTAGGAAAGTGTTTCAAGAAGAATCCGAAGTACAAATGGATGAACTACAGTTTGGGAACGATTTTCACCTGCTGATGTCCCTCTGTGAAGCCGTGCAAGATACAGATTCGGTGTTAGTCAATCTGCTGAAGACTGGACAAATTGAGCAAAAAAACGAAACGCGTTTACGCGATTGTGCACGAGCGTTTTGGCAGAAAATGGAAGAGGGTAATTATCTTTTAAACATAGTAAAAACGTTCAACGAACAAGTGGTTTTAGCAGGAGAAAATGATGTAAAGAAACCAGATAAAGTATTGGTGAAAACGAACGAGGTTCTTGTGATTGATTTTAAAACGGGTAAGATAAACCAGAAGCATATGGAGCAAATCGTTGCTTACGGTAAATTACTTGAAGAGATTTTTAAAAAACCAGCGAGATGCCTGTTATACTATTCGTCACTAAACCAATTGACTGAACTTTGAGGAAGAAAGTTCTATTGCCATTTTTAAGAAAGTGTAAATCAATGGATGAGGTAAATCTCTAGTGGAGGAGATTTGCGGACAAAAACTACAGGCCATAAAAAAGGGGTGGTTTTTCAAGGTGACAATCTCTGGGTCATCAAATTGATTCGTTGCTTCAATATCAATCAAATAGCCGTTTAATTGATCGGTTAGCTGCGGGTACAAGCTGAATCGCGAGGAACTAAGCTCTGTGTGATTGCAGTTTTCATACAACTTTTCTACATCCTTCGTCTTGGGGTAAATGGTCACACGTTCAAATTGATTTCCTTCTATCAAGTTATCTGAAATCAACTTTTCACCGTATGGATTTAATTGATGCGTGGAAATGAGGTACTCGAAAAAGTACTTGTATCCCTCGCCCGTTAAAAATACTGGGACATTCGATTCCAATACTAATTTGTATACGCCATTTAAAAAGAAGTGATTGAGAAAAGGTCCTGGTGCAATCCATATGCCGTCAAATTGCTCGAAATAAACACGTTTGTGTTGAATCGCTTCATTGATTTTAATCCAATAATAATTTACTTCTGTTTCAAGAAAATCAGATGCGTGGTCCAAAGATAAATTCGTCGCGTGATGCGCGTTGTAGGTGAAGTTGTAATCGCCGATAATCGCTATCTTTAGTACTTCACTCATGGGAAGATCTACCTTTTAAACCAAGCGCGGTACTTGGCATTGGTAATGTCGAGAAAAGACTCTACGCTAGTTTGAGGATCAACATACCAAACCTTACAAGAAAATGTTGCTTCGAATAAGGAATAATCACCTGTTCCATCTGAATCCTGATTCAATATCGTGAAATTTGCAACTTGACCTGGATCCGTTTCTCTTGAGTACCAAACTTTTCCTGTGTTGTCCGTGTAAGTCACTTGAACTCCATCAACGCTTTGAGCAACCATTGTCGCTTTGTCCTTGAATAAAATGGGTATTCCAGAATTTGTCATTGCCCAGTCGTTGAACATGCTTAACGTCGGCTCCGTATTCGCAGAAGCATCATAATCAAGTGTACCAAACATCAAACTCAATGCTTGCGCATTTTGATTCGAGAATATCGTTGAAGAATAGATGACTTTAGAAAGTGCAGGTGAAGCAAGAACAACAGCGGTATCCAACGTTGTTGCATTATATCCATTCACATTTTGAGTTAGTTCAAATTGTGTTCCATTCACATATCCAACTAAGCTTGCGTTTAAATCTACTTTATTCGATGGTGGCGGAATTACTTCGTGCTCAATACATGCACTGAATAAAGATACGAGAGCTAATCCAATAAAAGCGAACTTGAATGTTTTCATAGTTAACAATAGTTAAGGCAATTAATAGTCAAATTTATGTTTATAAACGGAGAAAAGCAAAAAAAGATGCCCTCACCTTTGAATTTTTTAAATTCTTGTAAAATGTTCTGTGTATTTAAGAAAATATGCTTCTTCGCATGCCTCGCTTCCTTTTCGGATTAAATCATAAATTTCATCCACCTTCTCTTTTACCAGATTCTTTTCTCCAATGTAAAAAGATAGTTCATCATAATGTCCTGCAAGTACTTCCTGTAACACCTGCTCATCGTGAAGCGGAAGATTATCGGAGCGCTTGATGTGGTATGCCTTCAGTGGATTATTCCTAACATCAAAAAAGGAGACTATGGAATCGCTGAAATGCACCAGATAGCTTAATTGACTATAGACTTTTTCTAACACAAGATCACTGAATAAAGCAATAAACTCCTCCGCTTTTCCCGGATTTGTTTTTACTAATATGCGCCATTCTTCGTCGTACTGTTCTGAGATAATTAAGAATTGTTTGAATTCTGTTTCTAATGCGAACAACTCCTCTGTCGTTAAACGTCTAAAGCGCATCTTATTCAATTGCTCTTTTTACTTCCATCGAGATATCCAATACTTCGCCGACTGTTTTCTGAGTGATCGCCTGCTCAAAAGTAAAGGTATACATCCCCTTAGATGGAACTTTTCGTCTTTTGAATATTAATTCATGTTCAACAACTGTCCCCGTTTTCTTTCCAATCCAATTTCCATCTGGATAAGTCGTTTTTATCTCATACGGTTCACGAACTTCTTGTCCGTGAGGTGGTTTGGTATTTAAAAACACCCATAGATTATTGTATGCGTAATCCGTAGTAGTTCGAATAGTAACCACAAAATCGTAAAGAATGCTCGTGTCTTGAATGTCTACTTTAAAGACAGGCTTCACTTCCTGCTTCCAAATTTGATTTGAAAATGAATAAGATTTCGTGTAAAAAGAATCCTCTTTACAGGAAAAAAGGATCAAACACAACACGAAAAATAAACTAGCTCTGTGCATTATTATTTCCTTTGTTTTGACCTGGATTATCGGAATTAGTTGGCTTATTATCACCGTTTCTCCCCTTGTTGGATTGTGGATTATTTCCTTTTGGCTGTCCTGAGTTTTGGGGTCTGTTCCCTTTGAAATTAGCACCTTCCGAAGTCGCATTTGGACTATTAGGATTGCGTTTTTTATTGTTGTTGTTTGGACGTTTGTTCTTCGTGAAACTCTTCTCAAAACGATTGACACTATCTTGTCCAACAACATTTTGGTACCCAATTTCAACCACTTTCTCTACTTTTATAAATTCAAGTAAATCCTTCGGTTTAACCCCGTCTTTGTTCAGTTTTTTAATTTCCGCAACACGCTCTGGAGTCAATGCAATTGTACCCATTTCGCCCGGATATGCATACCAAATAATGCGTTTAAATACATCTGTTTTGATATGAAAAGCATCTCCTTTTTCTGTGTGTAGTTTTGTATCTGTTTTTGGAAAGGACTTTATGGCATCTAAATACATATCCAATTCATAATTCAAACAACACTTCAACTTCCCACATTGTCCAGCAAGTTTTTGCGGGTTCAATGATAACTGCTGATACCGCGCCGCTGATGTAGAAACTGACCTGAAATCTGTGAGCCAAGTTGAACAACATAATTCTCGTCCACAAGAGCCAATGCCACCCAGACGGGAGGACTCTTGACGGCTTCCTATCTGTCGCATTTCAATTCGAACCCTGAATTTATCCGCCATGTCCTTGATGAGTTGACGAAAATCAACGCGTCCCTCTGCCGTATAATAAAACGTCGCTTTACTTAAATCGCCCTGATATTCAACATCTGATATTTTCATATCGAGATTTAAATTCATGGCTAAAGTTCGCGATTGGGTCATTAAATCTTTCTCGAGTGACCTGCCTTTAATCCATTTATCGATTTCTTCCTGATTGGCTATGCGCATAACTTTACGCGCCTCCATCGCCTTAAAGTTGGGTGCTTTCTTTTTAACCTGAACTCTTGCTAACTCTCCAACAACGGAAATAACACCAACGTCATATCCTGGAGCTGTGTCAACAATGACTAAATCCCCAATCTGTAACGTTAAATGAGCCGCATTGCGGTAAAAATCCTTTCTAGAATTTTTAAATCGTACTTCTACAATATCGTAAGGCGCTTGTCCGGCTGGTAAAGCGATATTCGCTAACCAATCATACACTTCCAATTTATTACACCCGCCACTGCTGCAAGTACCATTGTTCTTACAACCATTCGGTATTCCACCGCCACTACTGCATGATGAGCAACCCATAATTTATTTTTAGGTAAAGTTAATCATTTCAGTTGAACCAATTATGCTTGATGGATGAATCGCATGGTTTGAAAACACATCTGCGTAAAAAGAATGCGCGGGTTGGCATTGCGATCAATGTGATAGTAGGCGTCGTCAAATGTTTCTATGAAGCCACTGATGTTATTTCCGGAGATAAAAGGTGCGAAATTTTTTAAAAATTGTTCTTCTTCCGTTGAAATACGCAACAGCACATCCCCCATGTAATTGGACAATAAACTTTGGCGGAACATGTGCAAGGCATATTGTATAAATAATTTCTGACGTTCTTTGCCTTCTGACGCTAGTCCATCTGCCCACTGCATCATTCCTAACACATCTTTTTTGTACGAAGTACGCATTAATTTTATGAAATGCTCACGGTAAATGCCTTTGTCATCCGAAGCACTGAGAAAATCACATGCCTGAATGAAATTCCCTTCAGAAAAGGCAGTAATTGAAGCTGCTTGTGTTTGATCTAAATGAAAGCGAGTGGCTAATTCTTGAGTCAAAGAATCGCTTTCAATTCTTGGAATACGTACAAACTGTGTACGGGACTGAATGGTCACTAAAAGTTTGGATGGATCTTCGGAGACCAATAAAAACAAGGTATCCTTCGGCGGTTCTTCTAAAATCTTTAAGAGTTTATTTGAACATGTTGAATTCATTTCCTCAGGCAACCAAATCAACACTACCTTGTACCCGCCTTCGTAGGATTTTAAGGTTAATTTTCTAATAATTTCGACGCTCTCTTCCGTTGAAATAATTGGTTTACGCTCCTTCGAATCAATGCGTTTTGTCCAAGTATAGGCATCGAAATAGGGTTCCTCTTTTACTTGCTTTCGCCAATCTGCTAAAAAGGAATCTGAAACCTTACTAATTGCTTGAACAACGGGGTAAACAAAATGAACATCCGGATGCTGTAAATCCTGTACTTTCAGACAGGAGGGACAAATTCCGCAACTATCGGTATGGGTCGGATTTTTACAAAACAAATACTGTATAAATGCTAAGGCAAGTGGGAGTCCACCGTTGCCCAATGAACCCATAAAAAGTTGTGCATGCGCAATTTTGCCATGTTTGATTTCCCGAATGAAATCCTTTTTTAATTCAGTTTGACCTATGACGTTTTTAAATTGCACCTTTCAAAATTAATGGAATTTGACCGACTTTAGTCCTCCAAGCCTTTAATTAATAAAACGATTTCTCCTTTTGGTGGATTCGCTTTAAAATAGGCAAGCTGTTCTTGAACGTTTCCACGATGATAAGTCTCAAACATCTTTGATAGCTCACGAGCGACAACAACTTGACGTTCTGGCTCAAAGAATTCCATCATTTGCTCAAGTGTTTTCACCAAGCGATGCGGGGACTCATACAGCACCATCGTTCTTGCTTCTTGTGCTAAAAATTTTAATCTTGTTTGTCGGCCTTTTTTATGTGGAAGAAATCCTTCAAAAATAAATTTATCGCAGGGAAAACCACTGGAAACTAAGGCTGGAACAAAAGCTGTCGGCCCCGGAAGACATTCCACTTCTATTCCTCTTTCTACACAAGCGCGAACAAGTAAAAATCCAGGATCGGATATTCCAGGAGTGCCTGCATCAGAAACAAGCACCGTACAATTTTGTTGCTCGATAATCTCTATGCTTTTTTCTAAAAAACGATGTTCATTGTGTGCGTGAAAAGGCAATACTTTCTTGGCAATGTCATAGTGCTTTAACAGTTTATACGTCACACGTGTATCCTCCGCAAATAACAAGTCTGCTTCTTTTAAATAACGCAAACTGCGCAAGGTGATGTCTTCTAAATTTCCTATTGGTGTTGGTACGAGAACTAATCTTGACATAGTATGATTGTTTATGCGAAAACGGCGCGAACGACTTCTTCAATTTTAGCACAAGGAACAATTTGAATGTGCTTGTGTTTCTTTTCAATTCCTTTAGAGTAGGAGGAAATAATGATTTTTTCATAGCCCATCTTTTCCAATTCCGATAAGCGTTGTTCCAGTCGATTTACTGGTCTTAGTTCACCTGATAAACCAATTTCTGCTGCAAAGGACACCGTTTTTGGAATGGCCAAATCCGCATTGGAAGATAATATCGCCATGGCCACGGCTAAATCAATGGCAGGATCATCTACCTTGATGCCACCAGCAATGTTTAAAAATACATCTTTAGCTGCTAATCGGAAACCACATCTTTTCTCTAAAACTGCCAATAACATGTTCAATCGTTTGACGTCGAATCCGGTCGAAGATCGTTGAGGAGTTCCATAGGCTGCAGAACTAACGAGTGCTTGGACTTCAATTAAAATCGGACGTATACCATCCACCATGGAGGCAACAGCTACACCGCTTAAACCTTCATTGGCAGAAACAAGTACCTCGGACGGATTCTCAACAGGAACGAGTCCGTGTCCTTGCATGGAATAAATCCCAAGTTCATTCGTAGATCCAAAACGATTCTTTATCGAACGAAGTAATCGGTAGATGTGATGACGGTCACCTTCAAACTGTAACACCGTATCCACCATATGCTCCAAAACTTTTGGTCCAGCAATCATTCCATCTTTGGTGATATGCCCAATTAGAAATACGGGTATGTTGGTTTGCTTAGCAAAACGCAGCAGGTTTGCGGTGCATTCACGAACTTGAGCAACACTTCCTGGTGAACTTTCGATGGAGTTTGTATGTAATGTTTGTATGGAATCAATCACTAATAATTGTGGTTGAACTTCATTCGCTTGTATTAAAATTTGTTGAAGATTGGTTTCCGTCAACAAATAACACTGATCGTTTTCCAATCCGAGTCGCTCCGCACGCATGCGAATCTGTTGGTCACTTTCCTCCCCAGAAACATACAATACTTTCAGTCGTTCTTTGATGGCTAATTGAAGTAGAAGTGTTGACTTTCCAATTCCTGGATCTCCTCCTAAAAGTGATATTGACCCCAAAACAATTCCACCACCCATTACGCGGTTAAGTTCGAAGTCCTGCAAAAAAATGCGGTTTTCCTCACTTTGTTCAACATCTTGAATTAATAATGGTTTACTTGCTTTTGTTTCTTTAGAAAAGGAAACGACATGTTTCGTGGTTTTCTCTATAACCTCTTCAACGAATGTATTCCATTCCTGACAAGACGGACACTTTCCGAGCCATTTTGGGGCTTCTTGACCACAATTTTGACAGAAAAATGCTGATTTTGTTTTGGACATAAGTTAAAGATAAGGATTCGTGTGCAAATGTAGGAACAAGTTCTCATTATTTTTCCCGAGAAAAAAGATAGCTTGTTTATTCAATAACAGCGGGTTAATATCCAGTTCATTTTGATTTTAAAAAAATATTTTTAAAATTTTCGTCAAGATTGATTTTTGGAAAAACAAAAAATTTAATTTTGCCATATAATTATTCATCAAACTATGTCGAAGAGAAGAGCTATTATCAGTTACGATAAATTATCCATTGACCAGAAAAAACAAATTCTCAGGGATTATCCAGATGGGTATATCAACCATTTAACGACCATCAAAACGCCAACTGGAGAAACCTTGGATGCACTCATTTGGGAAACAGATGACGTCATCTATTTGGTGAAAGTGAGCAAAATTAGCCCTAAAGCGAAACCTGTCGCAGAAGTCGAAGAGGATGATTTTGAAGAAGCGGAGGACATGAAAGATGACGAAGCGGAGGAGGAGGAAGAGGGTGATTTTGAAGATCCCTTCGAAGAACCTGCAGAAGATGACGATTCTGACGATTCTGATGAAGAATAAGTAGTCACGTCCTTCTTTTTTCTACATTTGAGCTAAGGATACAACATGACCGCTCAAAAAAATCAATTTTCTGAAGTGCCACTCTCGCCAACGATTGATAAAGTCGGGGTGGAAGAACGTGTATCGAGATTTCAAACAAGGAGCATCAAGGGACCAAGTAAGTTACAAGGACTCTCCATGGTACTGTCTATGATTGACCTAACCACATTGGAAGGAAAAGACACACCAAACAAAGTGCGTCAAATGTGTTACAAAGCACAACATCTTCATGATTTTCAAGAAGGATTGCCGACAGTAGCTGCGGTGTGTGTGTATCCGAGTATGGTTTCCGTTGCGAGAGAAGCGTTAAAGGACTCACCCATAAAAATCGCTTCCGTTTCTACCGCTTTTCCTTCGGGTCAAGCGCCTTTCGAAGTGAAAAAAATAGACACGCAATTTGCGATTGATGCTGGCGCAGATGAAATCGACATGGTCATCTCGCGAGGTAAATTTTTGGCTGGTGAACATGAATTTGTGTTCGATGAAATTGCTGCCATCAAAGAAATTTGTGGGACCAAACGTTTAAAAGTGATTTTGGAGACTGGCGAGTTAGCAACACTAGATCAGGTGCGACGGGCGAGCGATATTGCCATTCATGCGGGTGCCGATTTCATTAAAACATCCACAGGAAAAATCCAACCGGCAGCAACGATGCAAGTAACGTACACGATGTTAATGGCCATTCGCGATCATTTTGACCGTACGGGAAAAATGGTAGGAATGAAACCAGCGGGTGGAATTTCCACATCCAAATTGGCTTTGCATAATTTAGTGATGGTCAAGGAGATACTAGGTGAGGCGTGGTTAAGTAACGAATGGTTTCGTTTCGGAGCGAGTAGCCTTGCGAACGATGTATTGATGCAATACATGAAACAAATGACTGGAAAATACCAGTCAGCGGATTATTTTATGATCGATTAATTATGACAGAATCTACGAATAATTGGGAATATGCTCCTTCATTGGAAGGTACTTCACACATTCAGTTGAAGAAAAGATATGAGCTATTTATCGATGGAAAATGGGTGAAACCAAGTTCCAATAAATACGTTGATTCCATCAATCCAGCGAATGAGGAGAAATTAGCAGAAATCGCTTGGGCATCGGAGTCGGATGTCGATTTAGCCGTAAAAGCTGCGCGTAAAGCCTACGTGGAAGTTTGGTCTGTCATGAAGCCATCAGAACGTGCAAAGTACATTTTTAGAATTGCCCGATTGATGCAAGAGCATGCACGTGAATTAGCTGTTATTGAAACGCTTGATGGAGGGAAACCCATTCGTGAATCGAGGGACATCGATGTTCCCTTGGCATGCAACCATTTTTTCTATTATGCCGGATGGGCGGATAAATTGCAAGATGCTTTTCCACATAGAAATATACAATCGATAGGCGTTGCCGGACAAATCATTCCATGGAATTTTCCTTTGCTAATGGCTGCTTGGAAAATAGCTCCGGCACTTGCAGCGGGAAATACGGTGGTGTTGAAACCAGCGGAAAGCACATCGTTGACAGCATTAAAATTAGCTGAGATCATTGAGGCTTCTGGATTGCCAGCAGGAGTTGTCAATATTATTACAGGATACGGAGATACCGGTGCCGCGATTGTGAATCACCCGGATATTGATAAAATTGCCTTTACTGGTTCAACGGCTGTCGGTAAGATGATTCAAAAAGCAGTAGCTGGCACAAGGAAAAAAGTGAGTTTAGAATTGGGCGGAAAATCCGCCAATATTGTGCTTGAAGATGCGCCGATTGATCAAGCAGTAGAAGGAATCGTGAATGGAATATTTTTCAATCAAGGACACGTTTGTTGCGCTGGCTCACGCTTGTATGTGCAAGAATCCATTGCCGATGAGGTCGTCCGAAAATTGAAACTACGCATGCAAAGTTTGTATGTAGGAAATCCATTAGATAAAAACACGGATATTGGCGCCATCAATTCAAAAGAACAATTAGAAACCATAGAAAAATACGTAAAAATCGGCATAAACGAAGGTGCTGAAATGTTTCAAGTTGCTTGTGAAATCCCTGACAAAGGCTTCTATTTTCGACCAACGATTTTCACGAATGTCGCACAGTCAAGCGTCATCGCACAAGAAGAAATATTTGGACCTGTGTTGACTGTTCAAACGTTCAGAACGATAGATGAGGTCATTCAAAAAGCGAATAATTCACCATATGGACTAGCGGCCGGGGTATGGTCGGACAAAGGATCGCGTATTTTTAATCTGACTTCCAAATTGCGCGCTGGAGTCATTTGGGCAAATACCTACAATAAATTTGATCCCGCTTCGCCGTTCGGTGGTTACAAAGAAAGTGGTTTCGGACGCGAAGGTGGACTACACGGACTCGAAGCGTATTTGAAGTGACACCATAATTAGCACATTAGCACACTAGCAAATTAGCACATTAGCATGAACATTTTAAAAACATACAAAATCTACATCGGCGGACAATTCCCTAGAACGGAATCAGGACGAACGTATGTGGTGAAGGACGCAAACGGAAATCCAATCGCCAATGTTTGTCAATCTTCGAAAAAGGATATTCGAAATGCTGTTCAAGCGGCAAGAAAAGCCTTTGGAACATGGTCGGAGCGTAGCGCATTCAACCGTGGACAAATTTTGTACAGAATGGCAGAAATGTTAGAAGGACGCAAAGTTCAGTTTACAGAAGAATTGGTGCAACAAGGTTCAACTTCTGACAATGCTTCACAAGAAATCGAAAGAGCTATTGATCGCATCGTTTATTATGCAGGTTGGTGCGACAAATACCAGCAAATCTTAAGTTCCGTTAACCCCGTTAATTCTTCACATTTCAATTTTTCCATGGCGGAATCAACAGGTGTGGTGGGAATTTTGGCGGATCAAGACACGAGCTTACTTGGCTTAGTTTCACAGTTGATACCTGTTATAGCTGGCGGAAATACAGCAGTCTTAATCGCGTCTGAAGCACTTCCTCTGTGTTCCATTAGTTTCGCAGAAGTATTAGAAACGTCTGATTTGCCAGCAGGAGTGGTGAACATCTTGACAGGATCAGCGGTAGAAATGCTTCCAACTTTAGCAGAACACATGGATGTCAATGCGATTTTTCTTTCGAATGCCGCTGCTGAAATGGTGAAATCTGCACAACTATCATCGATTGACAACCTCAAAAGAGTGTTGGTTATGGACAGCGATTGGATTCAAGAATCCGCTCAAGGAATTAGCTATATCTCCAGTTTTCAAGAAATTAAAACGACCTGGCATCCGATTGAACAAATTGGTGGGGCGACGAGTTCGTATTAAAGCTCAAGTCTAACTAAGATTTACTAGCTCTCTCCATTCCTGCATCGCTGAATGAATCATATCGGACTCATTCACATCATAACGGGACAGAGCATACGTACCCGTTTCAGTGGGACGCAATACATTCATGCGATTGAAAAAATCCATAGACAATTGTCCACCAGCATCTTTGACGAAGTGATTGATTTTATCCATGGAGCAACCAGAAGCTTTTACGGCATTTTCGTTAGCCACTATGGCAATCGCTGCTTCGTGTAAAACGAATCCAACGGCATCTAAGGATTTTCCGTGAGTCTGCCACGAAGAAACAAATTGACTAAGTGCCTCGTTCAACCAAGCGATTTCCGTTGCGGACATGTTCCGGTCTCCCACAAACACCCATAATCGAGCGTCCTGTGGAAAGTGAGCTGGGATATTAGAGGTCTGCTGCATGCGCAATTAATTCGGCAACGTCCATTACTTTTACTTCTCCTTCTTTTTCGAAGTTTTTCACACCGTCAGTCATCATGGTGTTACAAAACGGACAACCAGTTGCAATGATCTCCGCATGTGTCTCTAATGCATCCTCTGTGCGCTCTATATTGATTTCTTTGTTGCCTTTCTCCGCTTCTTTGAACATTTGTGCGCCACCAGCTCCACAACAGAGTCCTTTGGACTTACAACGCTTCATTTCCACTAATTCAGCATCCAATTTCTCGATCAACAAACGAGGTGCTTCGTAAACATCGTTGGCGCGTCCCAAATAACATGGATCGTGGAAGGTGATTTTTTTTCCTTTGAAGGTTTCTCCTCCTTCTAAAACTAGTTTACCGGTATTGATTAAATCTTGAATCAACTGAGTATGATGAATCACTTCATAGTTTCCACCAAGTTCGGGATATTCGTTTTTTAAGGTGTTAAAACAGTGCGGACATGCCGTTACAATTTTCTTTACTTCATAAGCATTCAGAACTTCGATGTTCATCATCGCCTGCATTTGAAACGTGAACTCGTTTCCAGCACGTTTCGCTGGATCACCGGAACAACTTTCTTCCGTTCCAAGAACAGCGAAATCAACTTGACATTTATTCAAGATTTTTACAATTGCTTTGGTGATTTTCTTGGCA
>Ga0209444_10000328_pt1 | contig 25696 bp, 19 predicted proteins | sample LauGreFaBDMM15DN_2_FD_188215 | JGI IMG/M metagenome (GOLD analysis project Ga0209444, IMG submission 188215) | Freshwater lake microbial communities from Lake Michigan, USA - Fa13.BD.MM15.DN (SPAdes) (version 2) | ecosystem: Environmental > Aquatic > Freshwater > Lake | place: Lake Michigan... | reverse complement strand
GTGTGGGCGTGGTGGGCCTGGTGGGCGTAGTGGGCGTGGTGGACGGGTTCCCCAAACTCTTCGGTGCCACGGCGTTTGGTGTGCCGCCTCCGCTTCCGGGACGCGTCGTGGGGGGCAGCGTCTGCGTCAATCGTTCCGTCGGACTGCTCGTTGGGAGGGGTGCGGGCCGGCCGGGAGACGAGGCGGGTGCCACGTTGGCAGACGGGATGTTGGCCGGCCGGTTCGGGCTCAGCGAGCCAGCGGCCGATGGAACCGTCATTGGTCGAGAATTCAGCGGTGAGATGCCGATGCGATCTGGCAGGCCGGCGGAGTTTGGGTTGGGAGCCAATCGCGAAACTTCCGGTCGCTTGAGGACCGATTCTGGCGGGCGTGAAGCATGGGTCGGCACCGCCGGGCGGTACACGGCCACCTCAGCGGGCCGGCCTCCCGAGGGGTTGGGTCGCGAGTTGGCGAAGGCTTGAGCGGCCGCCGGGCTGTTGACGTCGCGGAGTTCCGTGCGCCGGATCTCCTCGCGACTGTGCTTCTGGACTTCCTCTCGGGAAATTCCGTTATTGATGATCACCGTGTTGTTGTTGCCACGAATGTTCACGCCCTGACCGCTGGCCACCTGGACGTTGCTATCGCGAACGAAACGCTCGGCTTGATAGCGCGGCAGTCGATGATGATAAAGGTGGTGATCACCGAAACGGTCCCAGGTCGTCGCATACCAGGCCGCTGTGCCGATGCCAAACCCGATACTGACGGCCGTGCTGCCATTGACCCACGAGAAACCCACGTTGGCGCTCCATCGGCATTCCGGAGGCAGCGGAGCCCAGCCGCAGTAGCTCGGGGAGCTGCGCCAAGCGACCCAGGCCGGAGCCCAGTCATAACCCGGATTCCATACCCAACCGAAGCTGGAATGCTGATGCCAGCGGCCATAATGGTACGGAGCCCAGCCCCAAGTGTAGGTCGAGTTCCAATACCAACCCGCATCGGTCCACAGCCACGATCCACCGTCGCAGTAGGGTTGCCATGTCGGGTTTGCCACCGAGGCCGACGGGCGCCAGCACCATCCGTAGCCAGGGACTTCCATCCAACTGCCATAGGGGGAGAGTGATTGATAAAAGACCTGCTGGTTGACAACGGTCTGGGCTACCGGTGCAGGGACAACAATGGTCGAGGAGGGCGGCGGCGGTGGCGGCGTGCCTTCGAAGGTGGTGGTGATCGCCGTCGGAGCCACCGGCGGCGGGGCTAGGTTCGTGGGGATCGACTGGGGAACCGGGGGTGCTGAGGCGTTCAGAAGGGCGGGTGCTGGGCTTTCCGGTTGGATCGCAGCCGCCTTTCGCATCAATACATGGATAATATTGGAGGACACCCCTAGGTCATTCAGATAGACGATCTGGCTGGCTCCGAGGGCGAAGGGTTCCCGGATATTGGTGATATATTCAGCGACCACGCCTTCGTCGAGTCCGCCACGGGTGAGTTGCACCACATCGGCCACTGGGCCGGGCAGGGGCGGCGGAACCAGAACTGCCACCGAGGCCGAGGGGTCTATCGGGGCTGGCGGTTGGGCCACCGGGGCAGGAGTGGGTTGCGGAGGCGGAGGCGGTGGGGTTGATGAGATCACCGGATCCACTCCCGGGGTCGACCGGTTGCCCAAGGCAGCCGGAACCGAGGGGGCTTGGACGATCACAGTCCTCACGGTCGGCGCTGGCGGTGCGGTGTGGACCACGGTCTTCGACCCGGTGTCGCATCCAACGGTAGTTCCCAAACAGAGCAAGATTAGCCCAAGGGTGTTGCGGGATGGACGCATGAACGAGGCATTCATTGTGTTCAGAGCGGTTAGAGACAGGTATTTTGAGGGAAAAGTCGATCCAAGGGTCGCGAGCCTCCCGATGAAGGTTCGTTCTTGGGGTTGGAAAATAATCTAGGAACGTGACTGGACCCCGATGACGGGAAATCCCCTGAGGGACCAACGGAGAAGTCTTGCCGGCCGGGACGGGGTACCTTCGCAAGGAAAGCTGCCGTCAGGGGTCTTGGTATTCACGGTTGTGGGGGTGAGACGTAGTTAATAGGTCCTTATTCAAGGGATCAGAGAGGTGGGGTCTTTATGCCCATGGTCTCGGATTCGGGGTGTGAATTTTGACGTCTGCCGGCGAAGATGGACTCGTCGTTCTTATCGTTGTCGTCGGTGATATCTGTTTTGCGACACACGACGGACACACTCATCAGTCATGAATCGATGCTGTTCTTGGATGGCCCTCCTTTGGGCCTGGTGCGGATGGGGTGCCCTAGTTCTGCTGGGGCAGGGGGCTCCACAGTTGACGGCTATTTCCACCAACCGTGCTCAGCCTGGGGCGCTCATTGCTATCACTGGGCTCAATTTCCTCAATCCTCCCCTGACGGCGGTCACCTTCAACTTTACGCCGGCGACCGTGGAGTCCATCCGATCTCTGGGACTGGGATATAATCAGATTTCGGTGCGGGTCCCCCTGGGGGCTACCATTGGGCCGATCTTTGTTGAAAATGCGTTTGGTCAAACTCAAACACCTTGGAATTTCCAGTTGCCGCCGGTGGTGCAGCGGTTCGCCCGCAACGGTGCCTTCACCGATGCCGACAAGGTGCGCGGTGTTCCCGGAGACTCTGTGGCACTCACTGGTTCCAACTTTCTGGATCCCACCGATCCCAACTACCGCTTGGGTGTGTTCTTTGACGGCATTCGGGCTGGTTGGGACACCGTGACGGAAGGTTCCGTTTCGGTGGTGGTGCCGCCCGGAGCCATGACGGGCCCCATCACCGTGACCAACAATGCCGGTGCGACGACGACCAGTGGCTACTTCTACCTCGCGCCTTGGGTTACGGCCTTCACGTCTCGGGCTCGGGTCGGGGACACACTCACCTTGAGTGGTCGCAGCTTTCGCGCGGTGTCTTCGGTTTCCTTCGGTGGAGTCAGCACAACCAATCTTACGGTGGTGTCCAACATGCTCATGACGGTGGTCGTCCCGTCGGGAGCGCCGGCGGCCGCACCGTTGACTTTGGAGTCGCCGGGAGGGCGCTTCATCACGGTGTCTAATTTTGTACTCGCTCCGCGGATCAATGGGTTTTCGCCATCCAACGGTGCGGCGGGGACTTTGGTGACTGTCAGCGGTTTCGGGTTGTCCCGGGTGACACAGGTGCTCTTCGGCGGAGCTTCGGCGACGCCGGTGTCCGTCACGGCCACGCAAGTGACGGTGAAGGTGCCCGTCGGTGCGGGAACTGGATTTGTGACGGTTTCAGGAAGTTCTGGGACTGATGAGTCCTTAACCTTGTTTCATGCGTCTCCGCAACTGAGCACCGTCAATCCGAACCTCGTGAAGGTCGGAGAGACCGTGACGCTGAGCGGGACCAATCTCTTGGGAGCATCGGCCGTCCTTTTTGGAACCAACCGGCTTGCGGCAAAAGTCTTCACGGTCGTGGACAATCGCCGCATCACGGCCCTGGTGCCGGAGGGCGCCTCTTCAGGATGGGTCTGGGTGGTGACGCCCGGAGGTGAAGCCTCCGGCGGACCGATTTCCATTCAAGGGCCGGTTCCGGTGATCAGTGGGTTTTCTCCGGCCTTGGGCGGGGTGGGTACGGAAGTGCGTATCGTCGGCGTGGACCTAGGTTTGCCGGCAATCGTGCGGTTCAGCGGGGTCGCGGCCTCGGTGGTCAGCGCGACGACCAATGGGTTGACGGCCCGGGTTCCTGTGGGCGCTGTCAGCGGTCGGATCACCGTGGAGACGGCAGCTGGGGCGGCTGTCTCGGTGCAGGATTTCCTCGTGGGAACCACGGCTGATTTTGATGTCTCCCTTGCGTCCTCGGCGGAACCCGTGGTCGTGGGGTCGGAGTTCCGTCTGAGCCTCAAGGCCCGCAATTTGGGGCCGCTGCCGGCCACTAATGTCACGGGCAGCCTCAACCTACCGAGTTCGGCAGAGTTTCTGGGAGCGACGCTTGGAGACGGTGGGAGTTTTCAAACCGGCGCCACCGGAGTGAGTTTCATCATCGGCACCTTGCCCGCTAAATCCGAGTGGACCGCGCTCATCCGCGTTCGGATCCCGGTGGAGGCCGTGACGCGCTTCGAGTGGGTGGCCAGCACGCTCACGCCGGATGTGGACGTCACGGACAACCGAGCCGCCGTCTCGGTGACCGCGGTTCCCCTACGTCTGGAACTCACCGGCTTCGGGGATGACCTCTGGGTGTTGAGTTGGTTGTCACTGGCTACTGAGGTGGAGTTGCAGGAATCCACACTCGATTTGCCCCGGCAATGGCGTGGGGTGATCGGAACCCCGTTGAACGACGGTGTTCGTTTTCAGTGGTCCACCAGCGCGACGAACTCGGGTCGACTGTTCCGGTTGAGATCGCGGTGAGTGGTTCTGCTCTTCAGGATTTTCCAGACAGGTTCTTAGCTGGAACGATTCCAGTGAATCATTCTGGCTTAGGCGAAATCGTGTGAGGCAGACGTCTGGAGGTGGTGGTCGGGGAGTCGTTCGAGATGTAGGGCGCGCACATGGATCGTGCCGTGACGGCGCTGCACGATGCCCTCCACCAGTAGGAAGGGCTCGGTGCTAATCCGCAGGCGCTCGGTCTCGAAGAGTTCGGGCGAGACGATGGCGTTGGTGATACCGGTTTCGTCTTCCAAGCTCAGGAAACACACGCCCTTGGCGGTGCCGGGGCGTTGACGGCAAATCACCTGCCCGGCCACCCGGATGCGGGCGCCGTCGGGAGCTTCCTGGAGTTGGGCGCTTTGCCAAACATTCTTCAAAGTGCCCCGGCGCAAGGCCATCGGATGAGGGCCTGTGGTGAGCCGGAGTGTGGCGTAGTCGGCGACCAATCGCTCCTCGGGCGACATGGGTTTCAGCGGGGAGGCTGAGCCTTCGAGGCGGTCCACGACGCCACCGTCAGGGAGCCCTCCTCCCAAATCTTCCTGACGCAGCGGGCGTTCGGTCTGCCACAGGGCCGAGCGACGGTCGGTGGCCCAGGCATTGAGTGCGCCAATGGAAGCCAGGGCACGCAGGGCCTCGGGCCCGAGGGAACTTCGTGACTTCAAATCGTCCAGCGAGGCGAAGGGCTTGCGTGTGCGTTCCTGTAGCAGACGGGCGGCATGGGAGGCGGTGAGGCCCTGGACCAGGCTCAGACCCAGGCGCAGCGACCCGTCGGATTCCACACGGGTCTCCCAGTCGGAGCGTGCGGCGCAGACCGGTCGCACGGCGACTCCATGGTTTTTGGCGTCCTGCACCACCGTGGCGGGCGCATAGAACCCCATGGGTTGGTTGTTGAGCAGCGCGGCGAAGAATTCTGGGGTTCGGTGTACCTTCAGGTAGGCGCTGGCGTAGGCCAGCAGCGCGAAGCTAATGGCATGCGATTCGGGGAATCCGTAAAGGGCAAAGGAGCCCACGGCCTTGGCAATGGATTCGATGACGTTCGGAGCAACGCCCTTGCGCGCCATGGACTCGCGCAACTTGGCCGTCGCTAGAGCCATCTTCTCGTCGGAACGGTGGAAGCTCAGGGCCTTGCGGAGGTTCTCGGCTTCGTCACCGCTGAAGTCAGCCATGACCATGGCAATCTCCAGCATTTGCTCCTGAAAGAGCGGCACGCCCAAGGTGCGCTGGAGGATGGGTTCGAGTCGGGGGTCGAGGTAGGTCACCGACTCGAGTCCGTTGCGGCGACGCAAATAGGGATGGGCCAGGTCGCCTTGAATGGGGCCGGGCCGGATGATGGCTACCTCGATCACTAGGTCGTAGAAGCAGGCGGGTTTCATGCGCGGCAGCGTGGCCATTTGGGCGCGACTCTCGATTTGGAAGACACCGATGGTGTCAGCCCGCTGCATGAGGGCGTAGGTGTCAGGGTCGTCTTTGGGAAGCTGCGACAAATCTACTGGGCGGCCGCGTTGGGTGGTTAAGGTGATAGTGTCTTGTAATACAGCCATCATGCCCAAGCCCAGAAGATCGACCTTGATGATGCCCAAGCCCTCGCAGTCGTCCTTGTCCCACTGGGCCACCACACGGCCGGCCATGGACGCGTTCTCGAGCGGAACGATTCCGGTGAGTTCGCCCTGGCACAGAATCATGCCGCCGGAGTGCTGACCCAGGTGCCGGGGTAGGCGGCGCATGCGGCGGCAAAGTCGGGCGAAGGCGGTGGCCCTAGGGTGCTCGGCGGGCAGGCCTGCTTGGCGCATTTGCTCCTCGAGTTCGAGGGTGTGAGGGAAATCACCACCGGCTTGCAGGCTCGAAAATCGGTCCAGCACATCGGTTGGCAGGTTCAGAGCCTTGCCGATCTCGCGGGCGGCGCTGCGGCCGCGGTAGGTGATGACCGTGCCTGTCATGGCGGCGCTGTGACGGCCGTAGCGTCGGTAGACTTCTTGGATGACCCGTTCGCGGCGCTCACCGCTCGGTAGGTCGATGTCGATGTCGGGCCAGCCCTTGCGGCTTTCCGACAGGAAGCGCTCGAAGAGCACGTTGAACTTGAGCGGATCGACGGCCGTGATCCCTAGACAAAAGCAAACCGCGCTGTTGGCGGCACTGCCGCGTCCCTGCGCCAGAATTCCCTCGTCGCGGCAGAAGCGGACGATGTCGGCGACGATAAGGAAGTATCCGGAGAACCCGAGGCGTCCGATGAGGGTTAATTCCTTCTCTAGCAACCGGCGCACCTTTTCTGGGATCTCGCCGCCGTAGCGCGTGCGTGCGCCGCGGAAGGTCCAGTCGCGTAGCACCCCTTCCATGGTTTCGCCGGGGCCCACTGGGTAGCGAGGGAACTCGTAGCCCAGGTCTTCTAGGGTGAACTCCAGCCGTTCGGCCAGTCGCACGGTCTCGGTCACTGCTTTCGGGAGGTCGCTGAAGAGCCGAGCCATGGCGCTGGCGGGCTTGAGGTGCGCTTCATCGTTGATGCTCAGGTGAGTACCCGCAGCGTCGAGGTGCGTGTGGTGACGGAGGCAGGCGAAGACATCGAGCACTTCCCGGCCCTCGGGGGTGGCCTGGCTGACTCCTCCCGTAGCCAGTAGTGGTATCCGATGTGCAGCGGCCAAATCTTGAAGGGCCTGATTCCAGCGGGTTTCGCCGCGGAGGCGTTGACGCTGAATCTCGACGTAGACGTGTCCTTCACCAAAGGCTTGGAGGAGTCGGCGCAAGGCCGCATCGGCATCTCGTCCAGTGCGGATGGCTCGTAGGGCCGGCCCCTCCCGATCGCCGCTGAGTGCGACGAGGCCCGCGGCGAATTCTGGCAATTCTTCCCAACGGACGGTGGCTTCGTTTTTGGCGGCCCGGAGGTGGGCTTGCGAGAGCAATCGGCACAGGTTGCGGTAGCCTTCACGTGAGCGCACCAGCACCGGGAAGACCGAGCCGTCGTCCATGGCTAATTCAGCGCCGATGATGGGGCGGATGCCGTGTTCGCGGGCGGTGTCGAAGACGCGCGGTGCACCGTAGAGGCCCATGCGATCACACACGGCCAGTGCAGGTAGTCCTAGGCTGGCAGCGGTACGAGCCAGTTCTTCCGGCAACGAGGCCCCTCGCAGGAAGCTAAAGGCGCTGCGGGTGTGCAGTTCGACGTAGGCGGGACTGGAAGCGGTGGCAGCCAATGGATCGATGGGTTCAGTCGAGCAGGGCGTCGACCGTCCATCCATCGGGCTGATGAACCAGACGCAGGACTTGTCCGCGCAGGGTGGTGGCATCCCATTCCTCGCGCTGCCAGGCACCATTCTCCCACCAGCGTCCGGAGGCGCGCCAAGGGCCTAAGGTCACCACCAGTCGGCCGTGGGCAATGGCGCAGTGGATCGATGCGGGTCGTCCGTTGATCGATTCAACAGTGGCTGTGGGGGCGGGTCGAAGCCGTCGCAGGCCGGGAGCCTGAAGAGCGGGACGCGATTGGGATAGGGCAGGGACTCCTTCGAAATCGGGAGGCATTAATCGGAAGGCGTCGATCCCGTGCTGCTGGAGCCTCACCGGCGTACCCACACGATCCGAACCGAGAATGGCGGCGATGCGTCCGAGAGTTTCCTGGAACTGGCGAGGGTCTTTGAGCGTTGTCTCGAACAGGCCGAACTGCCGCTGGACCGGCACAGTGGTCTCCAGCGTGAGTTGCAAACCCACGACCGCACTCTCGCTGCGGACGGTGTCGAGATGGGTTGCTAGTAAGCGTTGAAGCACGGCCGCGTCGCGTGTGGGTTCCGGGACGTTGAGCTGGCGCTCGAGTCGGTTCCCGGATTCGAGTCGCAATGACAAGTCAACGCGTTCGGCCGCACGGCCTGCCAGTGCGAGCCGCGCGCACAGGGTGTCGGTGAAGCGGCGCAGCAGAAACAGCAGGGGCTCGAGCGTTTCTACGGGTTCTTCGAAATCCCAGGATTCGGTCCAGACTTCCGGAGGTCGGACGGTGTTCAGGGGGCGGGTGTTCCGTGTGGAAGCCGCAGCGAGGAGTCCCAGGGCTTCGAGTCCCAGACGGTCGGTCAATGCGCTGGGATCCAGGGCGAGTAGTTGGCCCACGGTGTGCAGACCCCAGCCTGTGAGGATTCGGGCGGTGTCGCTGGACGGTTCGAGTGCGGCCAGTGGGAGGGATGCAATGAATCCGGCGGCGTCGGTAACGATGCGTACGGCCTCACCGGATTGTGCGCCGTGCCGTGCCATGTTTGGAGTCGTAGCGATGCCGATGTGGGCGTGGAGTCCTTGGGTTATGAGGCTCGATCGCAGCTCTTGGGCCCAGGTCTGCAGCGCGTCTGTTTGGGGAGGTTGCAGCCGGCTCAATCCACGTAGGTCTAAGGTGCACAGGCCCGGGGCGGTGGATTCTAGGTGAGGAGAAAATCCGTAGGCACACTGGAGCAAGACGTCGGTGGTGGCTGACTCCCGTGCGGGGGCGCGGTGGCGGATGAGGATGTCGGTGCAGCGTGCCAGTGCCTGAGTTGCGGTCTGTCCCCGTTCCACACCTGCGTCCCGGGCGGGCGGGGTTGTTTCTAAGACGACCGGGGTGGTGCGCGCTGGGTCTACCAGAGCGACGGGTTGTCCCCAGAGTTCGGGTGACAATCGCAGCGCGGCTTGGAGTGCGAATTGGGGGAGGTGAATGACGGCGTACATGGCGCTGGAGCAAGGTCCGAGGAATGGGCTTTTAGGCGCTCTGCTGAGCACTCGCTTCGAGGATTCGACGCCGTTCGGTCTCGAACCGGAGGTCTAGGGTGTCCGGGGTGCGGTCGAGATCTCGATGGTCGAGTCGGGTTCGGGAAACGATGCGGGCGGCGGCCCCGGCTACCAACGGTTGGGGAGTGATGATCAGTAGGGTTCCGCCGTGTTGTTCCATGAGTCGGCTGAATCGGTACCAGAGGGTTCCCGGGATGCGGCGCAGTTCGTGGGCGGCGTTCAGCTTCAGGTCTAGGACCACTAGGGCGATGTTGCGGTCGCGCAGGAGGAGGTCCGTGGTTTGCAGAGCCTCCGCAGTATTTCGACATCGGACCCAGAGCAGGTGGGCCAGGGCTTCCGGTTCGAGGGCGTCGACATCCAGGCTGTCGGCTCCATCGACCAAGGTCAGGAAGCGTCCGGCCGAGGCGGCATGTCGCAGTAGGGAATGGATGAACTGGGCGCTGCCAGAGCCTTCTCCAGGGGCGACCAGTTCGGTGAAGGATCCTTGGGGCAACCCGCCTCCGAGGCCCTGGTCGATGGATTCGATACCGGTGGGCAGGGCCGTGGGAACCGTCCGCTCCGGTGCCACCCCGATCCGAGCCCGTGGCAGGCGTTCGGCAAGAAATTGCCGTAGTTCGATAATCTTGGTGTCGGCGGGCATGGCGGTGACCGAAGTTGGGTCGGGGGATCAGTCTAGGTATCCCCTCAGCCGGTAAAACCCAAATCCTTCGGGGGTGACAAGAATTCACCGCCCCCGGGGACAAAGGCTGTCTGTGGGGTCAGCGAAAGATGGGAGGGTACCAGTCGGGTGTTAGGAGGCTCAAAGACCTCGATTTGCTTCAGATCTGAAGCTGCGGTTCACTGGGTCAATGATGTTTCGGGCAATTCGGGCTGCGCTGGCGGCAGGGGTGGTGGTTTTGGGTCGTGGGTGGGGCTTTGAGGGCTTGGTCCTGCGCGTGCTGAGGAGACTCGAGGGGGAGGGGGAGCTTTCGCGCTGTGTGAGACGGGGGTGAGTGATCGCCTCCAATGCACGCTTCGGTCCGGTCCCGCTGCTGTTTCCGCATGGGTAGACGCGGGTTGTGGAGGAAACGAAATGTTGTGCGTTGGAGGTGGGGACCGTGATGCTGCAGGGCCGGTTTTTGCCGGTGCACGGAGGTGTTCCGTGGGAAACATTTTTTTATGCCAACCTTGATTGCCAGCTTGGTCGCCGAGCGTGTCGGCGGCTGCGTTGTGGGTGACCCTTCTCTAGAATTAACCGGTTTTGCTCCGGCGGATGGAGCCAAGTCCGGTGATCTCACCTTCGCGGAAAACGAAGCGTACTTTCTGCGGGCTGATCAAAGTGCTGCTTCAGCTATTCTGGTGGCCGGTGATTTTCGGTCGTCTACCGGCAAGACTATTCTGCAAGTCGAGAATGCGCGGGTGGCCTTTGCTCAGGTGTTGCCGCTGTTTTTTCCTGAGCCGGTTTTGCCGGCAGGGATCCATGCGTCGGCGGTGGTGGCAGCTTCGGCACAAGTGGATCCTTCGGCGCATGTGGGGCCTCAGTGCGTCATCGGTGAACGGGTCCGGATCGGGGCTGAGGCGGTCCTCATTGGTCGCAATTTTATCTCGGATGATTGTGTGGTGGGTGACGGATGCCGGCTTTATCCGAATGTGACGCTCTACCCTCGCAGTGCGCTGGGGCGGCGTGTGCGCATTCATGCGGGCTCGGTGATTGGTTCGGATGGCTTTGGCTATGTGTTCGACAAGGGTGAGCACCGTAAGGTGCCGCAGGTGGGGCAGGTGATCATCCATGATGACGTTGAAATCGGTGCCAATGTTACGATCGATCGGGCGGCTCTCGGGGCCACGGTGATCGGCCGTGGTACCAAGATCGATAACCTGGTTCAGATCGCCCACAATGTGACCATCGGTGAGCACTGTATTCTGGTGGCGCAGGTGGGAATCGCGGGCAGCACAAAGATCGGTAATTACGTGACGATCGCAGGTCAGGTGGGGGTGGCGGGTCACTTGCGGATCGCGGATAAGGTGACGATTGCGGCGCAGTCCGGGGTGATGCACCACATTCCGGAGGGACAGAAATGGCTGGGTTCTCCCGCTGGTCCGGATCGTGTGATGAAGCGCCAGTACTTGGCGATGGAGCGTCTGCCGGAGTTGCTGCGCCGTGTGCAGGAGTTGGAGCGGCGGCTCGGGGATGAGGCTTCGTCTTCCGCATAGGGTGTTTGGGCTTGTGGGGGCGGGATGGAGAAATAAGGTGTCTGATCATGAGGATTCCCCGATGTGTTCCCTGCTCGGTCCGGGTATGGGTCGTGGCGTTGGGGATGAGCCTGTCGAGCGGTGCTTCAGGGGCCGTGGCGACCAATGGAGTTCATTGGTCTTACCGGCCGTTGCAGTTACCTGAGGTTCCGGTGGTTTCAAGCCCGTCGGGTCCCGTAACACATCCGATTGATGGGTTTATTTTAGATCGGCTGCATCGGGAGGGGATTCCGCCGACGCCGGAGGCCGATCGGCGCACGCTGCTACGTCGGGTGAGTCTCGATTTAACAGGGTTGCCGCCGACGCCCGCGGAGATGGATGCCTTCTTGAATGATTCGTCGACGGATGCGTATGAGCAGTGTGTGGAACGGTTGCTGGCGTCGCCTCGCCACGGTGAGCGTTGGGCGCGTCATTGGTTGGATGTGGTCCACTACGGTGAGACCCATGGCTACGACAAGGATCAGCCCCGTCCGAACGCGTGGCCGTATCGGGATTATGTGATCCGGGCTCTGAATTCCGATAAACCGTATTCGCGGTTCATCCGGGAACAAATCGCGGGCGATGTGCTCTGGCCGGATACCGAAGAGGGCGTCACGGCCACCGGATTCATCTCGGCTGGGCCGTGGGACTTGATCGGCCATGCCGAGGTCCCGGAGTCGAAGATGGATGGCAAGATTGCTCGCCTGCTCGATCGAGATGATATGGTGGCGACGGTGATGAACACCTTCAACAGCGCTACGGTCCAGTGTGCACGCTGTCACGATCACAAGTTCGATCCGGTTCGCTCGGAGGAGTATTACCAATTGACGGCAGTGTTCGCCGCGCTCGATCGGGCTGACCGGAAGTTCGATGCCGATCCCACTGTGGCGGAGCGTCGGCGATCTCTGGAAGGGCGTAGGGCTGCGTTGCAGCAGGAAAAGAAGCCTCTGGATGAAGCGATGGTTCGTCAGGGTGGGCGGCGGTTCGCTTTGCTCGAACGACGCGTTGCCGCTGCGGAGGCCGGGAGCAAGGAACCTGCGCGGCCGGAGATGGGCTGGCACTCGGCCATCCAATCGAAGGCCGATGTTGTTCAGTGGGTGCAGGTGGATCTGGGGCGGCCCGTTGAGATTCACCGGCTCCTCTACGCCGGTTGCCACGATGACTTCAATGGCATCGGCAAGGGGTTTGGGTTTCCGGTTCGGTACCGGATGGAGTTGTCGGACGATCCCGAATTCAAGGCGGGCGTCCAGCAACTAGAGGATCAGACCGGTGGCGATTTGCCCAATCCCGGGGTGACCCCGCGAGAGGTGAAGGTGCCGGGCTTGCGGGGGCGCTACGTGCGAGTCACGGCCACCCGCCTCGCGGCCCGCATGAACGACTTTATCTTCGCTCTCTCGGAGTTGGAGATCTTGGATGACCAGGGCAGCAATTGGGCTCTCGGCGCGCCGGTGAGCGCGAGTGACAGCATCGAGGCAGCTCCGCGTTGGGGGCGGGACAACCTCACGGATGGGTGGTTTCCTGGTCGGACTCAGTCTGCGACGGGAGAGGCCTTGGATCGGTTGCGGAAGGATCGCAAGGCTCTGGAGGAATTGCCGGCTCTGAGCGCGAGCCTAGCTCGCTTGACTCCAATCCGCACCGAACTGGACCAGGTGACTCGAGAAATCTCAACCCTTCCGCCCCAACGGATGGTCTACGCGGGCACGGTGCACCACGGAGGAGGTGCGTTCCGGGGCACCGGTTCTAACGGGGGGAAGCCTCGGCCTGTCTATTTGCTGGCGCGCGGGGATGTGCGTAAACCCGGCAATGAGGTGATACCGGGCGTGCCTCGATCCTTGGGTTTGAGCCGCGGACTTCAGGTCGATCCCGCCATGCCGGAAGGCCAGCGCCGGGTGGCCTTGGCCGAGTGGATTGCCGATCCAGAGAATGTGCTTACCTGGAGGTCCATCGTGAACCGGGTCTGGCAGCATCATTTCGGCCGCGGTTTGGTTGAGACAGCCAATGATTTCGGTCGCATGGGTACGGCTCCTAGTCACCCAGAGTTGATGGACTGGTTGGCGGTCTGGTTTCGTGACAACGGTCAATCCCTCAAGTCGTTGCACCGCCTGATCGTGACGAGTCGCACTTACCGGCAGAGTTCTGTGGTTCCGAATCCAGAGATCCACCCGGGCGCGGCGCGCGACTCCGACAATCGACTGCTCTGGCGCATGAACCGTCGGAAGCTGGAGGCTGAGGCGATCCGCGATTCCATGCTCTGGGTGGCGGGGCGCCTGGATGAACGCCGCGGTGGGCCGAGTTTCAAGGATTTCGTCGTGGAGCGGCCGGAGCACTCGCCGCACTACGAGTACGGGTTGCACAACCCGGAAGATCCCGAGTCACACCGGCGCTCGGTGTACCGCTTTCTGGTGCGTTCTCAGCCCCAGCCGATGATGGCGGCCTTGGACTGCGCCGATCCGTCGATTTCGGTGGACCGTCGTAACGAGACCCTCAATGCCCTGCAGGCTTTGGCTCTGATGAACCACAAGCTGGCGGTGTCGATGTCCCGTCATTGGGCCGTCCGCTTGGAGCACGAAGCCCCAACGATCCCGGAACGAGTCTCGCTGGGAATGCGCTTAGCCCTTGGCCGCAGACCGACCGCCGAAGAGTCCCAGGCGCTGGTCAGCCATGCCGAACACCATGGCTTGGCCAGCACCTGCCGTTTGCTGCTCAACCTCAACGAATTCGTGTTCGTCGATTGAGCCTGAGGGTCTGTTGCAAAGGGATAGACCTGTCAGACACTCAACTCAGCGGCCGAGGTCGAGGCAGACAGCCTCCTTGGTAGAGCGGGCAAAGATCTTGCCGTTGGCTAATACGGGCGTGGTCCAGCACTTGCCGTCGAGCACGTCGGCGCGGGCCAGTTCTTTGTAAGCCGCGGCGTTGGTGTCGATGAGCACGAGGTGTCCGTCATCCGAGAGAGCTAAGATGCCGCTGCCGGTCAGGATCACGTGGCCGGGTCCGAATCCGGGCTGTTCCCACTTCACGGTTCCCGTGGCGATGTCGACGCACTTCACCGGGCCGTTGCCGTATTCCTTGAACTGGAACATGCCGAAGAGGTGGCCGTCTTTCAGTACGGGCGTCGACCAGTGGTTGGCCAGAGGTTTATTACCGGCGAAACGGTAGGCCTCGGTGGCGGTCCACTGAGATCCGTTCTTGGTCACCTTGGCGGCTCCTGCACCCACGCCGTAACCGGCTGAGCAGTACACCAAGTCACCGGAGACGACCGGCGAGGCCGCCGTGGAGACCTTGTAGGGGAAGTTGTGACGCCAGAGCTCGGTGCCGGTCTTGGGATCTACCGAGACCAGTCCCGATTGGAGGAACCAGACGACCTGACGCACACCATGAATCGTGGCCAATACGGGGGAGGCATGGGTGATCTTCTCGTCACCGGTCTTCCAGATCGGAGCGCCGGTCTTGACGTCCAGGGCCATCAGGCTCTCGCCGGCACCGCCACCAGCCACGAAGACTCGGCCATCTTCGATCACCGGTGATTGAGCGTTCTGCCAGGAGATGTTTCGGCCGGCGTGGTCTTTGGCGAGATCGCTCTTCCAGACTTCTTTGCCGGTCTTGGCGTCGAAGGCTTGCACCACGAGCTTGGCCGAGAAGGTGTACACCCGGCCGCCCTGAACAGCAGGCGTTGAGCGCGGGCCGTCACCGCCTCGGTTCTCTTTGGTGCCGTCATCGCCACCGTCGCCGGTCTTCATGGATCCCAAGGCCGCGGTCCACAGCTCCTTGCCGGTGTTGGCATCGCGGGCAACGAGGGTCTCGAGCAGGGCACCCCCTGAATCCCGGAGTTCTTGGGTGAAGCAGCGGCCGCCAGCCACAGCGAACGAGCTGAAGCCAGCGCTGCTGGGAACCTTCCACAGCACCTTAGGCCCACTGGCGGGCCAGGTCGTGGCGATCTTCTCCGGGGTGGCTCCGTCGTGGTGGGGTCCGCGGTACTCGGTCCAGTCGGCTCCGTGGGAGACGAGTGAGGTGGCGATGAGGGCGGCTAGTGCCAAGGGACGTTGCATGGGCTAAGCCGTGACGGATCTGCGTCGCTCCGTCAAACCCCGAGTGTCCCCCTAGGGCTCCTTCGATCGGTTAACTTATGCCTTCAATCCGCGGGACGGCTGGGCTTTGCTGGGCGTATGGACGCGCTGATCAAGGTTCTTCGCCGGGACGCCACCCTCAGTCCCGCTACGCTGGCGGCGATGCTGAGCCGGTCTGAATCAGAGATTCGGGCCGAGATCTCCCGCCTAGAAGCCGAGGGAATCTTGCTGGGTTATCGGGCCGTGGTGAACGAGGAGAAGCTCGGGCATGACGTAGTCCGGGCAATGATCGAGGTAAAGATCACCCCGGAGCGCGGTGGTGGTTTCGACAAGCTCGCCGAGCGGATTTCCCGCTACGAAGAGGTGCGGTCCTGTCACTTGATGTCCGGCGGCTATGATTTGCTCGTCGAAGTGGAGGGCAGCGACTTGCGCGACGTGGCCGCATTCGTCTCCGAGAAGCTGTCCACCATTCAGGGGGTTCTTTCGACGGCGACCCACTTCGTGCTCCGCGCTTACAAGGAGCAAGGATTGCTGATGAAGCGCGACGCGGTCGAAGAGCGCCTTCAGGTCGCTCCCTGACACGGCCCTGAGCCGTGGCCGGTGGTTGTGTCTTACAATCGGAGGAAGAGTTTCCGGCGGTGCAGAGCGCGGGCGAAGAGGAAGAGCACGAGCAACCCGCCAGCGGCCTGAAGCACCTCGCCCGTTGTGCCGAGTTGGGCCCGCAGTTCTGGAGATAGGAAACGTCCGGCCACTGCTCCATAGCCCACGAAGCTGGAGAGCAGGTAGAGGGTGATGGGGTTGGTGCCGATCCAGACAAAGGGCTGGCACCAGCGTTGTTGGCCCCATCCGTCCACCACCTGGTAAAATCCGGCCAAGAGCAGGAAGCTCCAACCACCGGCGAACAGGACGAAGGAAGAGGTCCAGAGTTTCTTCACGATGGGGAAGGATCCACTCCAAACCCATCCAACGGCGAGGCAGGCTAGTCCCGCCAAGATGAGCCGTAGGGTGCGTTGAGTGGGCTTGAGCGATCCTAGTCGGAGCAAGGAGCCGGCAAACACTCCGAGGAGGCAGGTGGCTATGGCTGGAATGGTGCTGAGGATGCCCTCGGGATCGTAGTAGGTGTCGTACTTCTTTCCGGGAAGGTGCTCGAAGTCGAAGTGGTTTACTACGTTGAGGCCGGGCTCGTATTGCCCCGTTACCCGCTGGGGGGTGCTCCAGTACAGTTGTTGGGCGTTGGTGGTTCCGGTGCGAGCCATGCCTTCTTGCACGGCGGTCGGGATGAGTTGGATGGCCCGTATGGGCACCCAGGCGAAGAGCGCCCAGTAACCGAGCAAAATGCCGGCACAAACTCCCAAGAGCGCCCGGACTGGCAGGAACACCAGCAGGATGCCCGCAGCCGTGGAGGCTACTGCGATGCGGTTGAGGACTCCGAGCCATCGGACTCCATCCAAGCCCTGCGAGAGCCCGCCGGAGTAGAATACGCCGACCAAGAACAGCAGGAGCCCGCGGGAGAGCAGGCGTTTGACCGCTCCAGCCTTGCCGCTCCGCTCCACAGCTTTGCCGGTGGAGAAGGTCAAGGACACACCGGCAATGAAGACAAACAGCGGGAAGATCAGGTCATAAAATCGGAAGCCGGCCCATTCCACATGAGTGAGCTGCTGGCGGATGCCGCTGAGCAAGGGGGAGCCACTGAACTTCTCCAGCGCCCGCAAGATGCCCGCGCCGCCGACGATCCAGAACATGTCGAACCCCCGGAGGGCGTCGAGGGACATGAGGCGCTCGGACGGCGGCGTGGCCGTTGTCGATGAGGGGTTCTGGGCGGGGGGCATGACAGGAAAAGGGGATGCAGGTGGCAATGCGTTCTGAGGTTGGGTTCAGATCCGCAGAAAAATCCGTCGGCCATGGAGGAGCCAAGCCAACCAGACGCAGAACCCGACGGACACGAAGGCGGTGACCACGCCCGTCGTCCCTGGATGCAGTCCGTCCAAGAAGAGGGCGACTTCGCCGCCGGTCAGTCGTTTGGCCAGTTTTCCGAAATCAGCCAGGTTCGAGGCCAGGTAGACGGCGATGGAGTTCATGCCAATCCAAGTGAAGGGCTTGGCCCAACTAGACCATCCCTTCACATCAATGAGTCCGTAGAAAAGAGCCAAGAGCAGGCAACTCCAACCGCCCGCAACACAGACATACGAGGAGGTCCACAAGCCCTTAATGATCGGAAAGGCCAATCCCCACAAATGCCCCGTGGCCAGTAAGGCGACGCCGGCCAGAGTGAGTGTCTTTAGGCGTTGAGCTGCATTTCGGGAGGGGTCTTTGAGGAACAGTCCGGCGAGCACGCCGAGGAGGCAGGAGGCGATGGCGGGCAAGGTGCTCAGGAGGCCTTCCGGATCATGGGCGCCGTTCCACTTCTTGCCGCCCAAGAACTGGGCATCCACCCAATGGGCCAAATTGGTGTCCGGTTGGAGATTGGCCGGGCCGACCCCGGGCACTGGCACGAGGGTCAGGAGTCCCCAGTAACCCAAGAGGATTGCAACGACGGTGATCCGCAGAGCCCGGGGGCTCAGGAACAAGTGCAGGGTGGCGGCCGAAAAATAGCACAGGGCGATGCGCTGCAAGACGCCGAGGTAGCGGATGTCGTTTTCCCAGCCTGTATAGCCGCGGTAGAAGAACACTCCGAGCAGGTAAAGCACGACCGCGCGCTTGAGAATCGCCAGGAACGCCCCGGACCGGTCACCCGCCTCCGGTTTCGCGCCGCGTGAGAGGACGATTGAAATGCCGCTGATGAAGACGAAGAGCGGGAAGATTAGGTCGTAGAAGCGGAAGCCTTGCCAGGCCACGTGCTCCAGTTGGTCAGCGATGGCATGACTCACTGGACCGTTGGCCGCAGTGAGGAAGGCGTGGCCGAAGGCGTCCGCCCCGCAAATCCAGAACAAGTCGAAGCCGCGCAGTGCATCGAGGCTGGCCAGTCGCGATGGGGTGCCGCTAGCGGCAGGGATCGTGGAGTTCGCCATGCTAATGTTCCATCAAGCCCAGCCCGGACGGGGGTGCCAAGGACGTAATTTTCAGGACCGGGTTTTTGGTAGCCCAGTTTCCCCGCTTCCCAGGTGCTGGTCGAACCAGTCGGCGAAGTGGTGGATGTCCCAGAGCATGGTGAGCCATCCGTGCTTTCCGCCTGAGTGCACGACCAGTTCAACGGTCGAGCCGATCTCCCGGGCGCGGGATTGGTACCGTTGGGATTGGTCGAGCGGCACGAGGGTGTCGGCATCCCCGTGGTAAATCAGGGTGGGCGCAACCCCGGGGTGAAGGTGGAAAATGGGCGAGAGAGGCTTGCCGATATCCACCCAGTTGGTTAGCCCGTTGGGTTGGGGACGAAAGGCCTTCACGAAGCTCTTTGGCGGCCCTCCATCGTGGAGATTCTCGGTCGAATTCCCTAAGTTTAACAAATCGGTCACGGGATAGAAGATGGCTACGGCCTGAACGGCGCAGCTCTCCCGATCGATGGGGTCCGATGTCTGGGTGGGCCCCGGGCCTCCTCGGGTTGCCAAAAGCAGGCTCAGGTGTCCGCCTGCGCTGCCGCCGGTGACACCCAATCGCTTCGGGTCGATGCCATGCTCTTGAGCATGATGTCGGATGTGCCGGATTGCCCGACTCACATCTTCGAAGATCTCCGCCACCGTCGCCTCCGGTTGGGACACATGATAGACCGCTAGGATGGTGTACCCCCGGCGCAGTAGGGGGGCGGTCATCCAGGGGCGGAAGCTGTTGGTGCCGGATTTCCAACTCCCGCTGACCATGAGGGCGACTCCGAGCCCGTTGGGATTTTCGGGTCGAACCACATCGTAAGAGAGTTCATAGCCGTGGCGTTGCCCGTAGGTCACCCGTTGAACCGAGGCGAGCGACGGATGGTAGTAGAGCCATACTCCGGCAGCCAATGCCGTCAACGCCAGGATGAGGCCGGCCAAAATGGAAGTGGCCCGGAGGAGATTGCGACGCAGTGCCATGGTGAGAGTACGATCGGACAGGGAGATCAGTGGCTGTCTTCGGAGGAAAAGCCTGTGGAGAAACCTCTAGGCTTTGGAGCTTGCTCGAACTTGCGTCGTCCACGGTCCCTGGGCCAATCGGGTGAGGGTCTCGGGGTAGAGGGTTCGTTCAGCCTCCTGGATGCGCTGGTGCAGTGAGGAGACAGTGTCCCCTTCGAGCACCGGCACGGCTTGCTGAGCTAGGATTGGGCCGGTGTCCACGCCCTGGTCCACCCAGTGCACTGTGCAACCCGTGACCTTGACCCCGTAGTTCAACGCCTGTTTCCAAGCCTCAAGGCCCGGGAAGGAGGGGAGCAACGACGGATGGATGTTCATCACGCGGCCCTCGAAGGCTCTAAGAAAGTCTCCTTTAAGAATGCGCATGAATCCGGCCAAGACCACCAGGTCGACTTGGGCGTCTTGGAGAGACTGAATGAAGGTGGATTCGGCGAGGGGATCCAATTTGGTGCGGAAGGCGCCCGGAGGAATGAATTGAGCCGAGATTCCCCGATCCCGGGCCTGTTGCAGAATTCCGGCTTCTGGATTGTCGCTGAGAACCACAGCTACCTCCGCTGGCAGGGAGCCGCATTGAATGGCCTGGGCGATGGCCACAAAATTGGATCCCTTGCCCGACCCCAGCACGCCTAGTCTTAGTTTCTTTCCACTCTGCATGCGTCAGATCAAGGCGTGAGGAGCCTTCGATCTCAAGCTTCGGTTACCATTGGGCCTCGAAGAGATCTCGGTTACCCATCGAGGACGGCAGGCGGGGAACAGTTTTTGATGGCGTCGGACCCGCGTGTTTTGCGGTAAATTCCCCAGTATTTCAGGGTTTCTGGCGACGGTGTTTAGAAGTGTTTCATTTAAAGTAAAATTTTTAGTTGCGGTGGTGTGTGACTGTAAGTATTCCGATGTCGTGCGTGTAGCCCAGTCCACATTCCCCGATGAGTTGGGGCGGACCGTCAATGAGTTGACGGTGCGGCAGGCACGACTGCAGACGCAGGCGGCGACCGGTCAGCGAATTCGGAACGCTGAGGACGATCCGAGTGCGTTTCTCAACGTTCTCGAACTTCAGGGTGATTTCCAGCGTCTGGGTCAGTACTCCGACAACGTTGCCAAGCTGCAAACCCGTTCGCAGGCAATTTATTCCGCCAGTTCTCAGCTCAAGAAGATGACGGACCGGGCGTCCGAGTTGGCGACCATGGCCAACAGCATCCGGACCAAGGATGACTACGGGGCCTACTCCGCCGAAGTAAACCAATTGCTGGAGAATGCATTGGCCTTGGCCAACGGCAAGGACTCCAATGAGGCTCTGTTTGGTGGGACTTCGGGCGTTGCGACGGCGTTTGAGGCCGTTCGGGATGCGGATGGAAATATCACTTCGGTGGCCTACAAAGGGAACTCGAAGGTGCGGCAGGTGGATATTTCTGCCGGGATTTCCTTCGCGCTCGATGTTCCCGGTGCCAATGAATCGACCAGCGGTCCCCGCGGACTTCTTAAGGATGATCGGGCCGGGGTAGATGTTTTCGGTCACCTGATCGCTTTGCGCGACGCCCTGAATGAGGGCGATAAGTCCGCTTTCCCCGACATCAGTACGTCACTGATGAAGGATGAGAGTGGTTTCATCGAAAGTTTTGCCACTTTGGGTGCGGCTCAGTCGAGGTTGGAGGTGGCCGCCAAACAGAATTCTTCGGAGTCTATTTCGACCAACCAATTGATCTCGCAGGAGAGCGATGCGGATCTGGCTCAGACGCTGGTGGAATTGAACCAGTTGCAGGCAGCTTATTCTGCGGCCCTGCAGTCTGCGGGCAAGATCCTCAGGATCAGCCTCCTCGACTACATCTGAGCAGTCGGTCTGGCGAACCTCTGCCGGGGCGGAGGACTTCGTAGTTGGCCTCCATTTCATTTACTTCGATGGCCGTTCGAATCAGTTTCCTGAACCAAAAGGGCGGCGTGGGCAAATCCACCTGCTCCATTCTCGTGGGAGCAGCCTTGCAGTCGGCGGGCTATCAGGTGCAGTTCGAAGACATGGATCCTCAGGGGTCCTTGGCGATGTGGGTCTCGCACGTGGGCAAATTGGTACCGTTGCCGGAGGGCGTGGCTCCAGATGTTATTATTTGTGACACCCCCGGTCGGATTGATGTTTCGGCGAGCAGCCCGGATCCATTTTTTCGCGATCTCATTTCCCGCAGCGATCGATTGGTCATTGTTGCCGAGAAGTCTCTCTTCAGCACCCAGGCCTCGATTCCGATGGTCGAGTCGGTGAAGCAGTTCATGTCTCCAACTGCCCGGGCCATGATTTTGTTCAACAAGGTGCGTCGCCGCACCCTGGTGGGTGGCCAGAATGAGGAAGAGATGGGGCGCGATCTCGGCTTGCCGGTGCTCAAGAATTCGCTGCCGTTGGCTGCGGCCTACGAGTCGACCCAGATCCAGGGATTTAGCGTCGTGGTCAGCAAGAATCGGGAGAGAATTTTTCAGCTGGCCCTTGAGATCCTCCGCTGAGGCGTGCCGGCCCGGTGATGGGTTTCGCAGCCAGCGTGCTTCTTGAGCGGTTGCAGCGTTGACGCTTTTTTTCTGTCCGCCACCCTTCGCGACTCTCGTATGCCTCGTATTCAGCGTGCTCTGCTTTCCGTCTCTGACAAATCCGGACTCGTCCCCTTCGCCCGTACCCTTGTGGCGGCCGGCGTAGAACTGCTTTCCACCGGTGGAACCGCTCAAGCGATTCGTGAGGCCGGCCTACCGGTGCGCGACATCTCCGAGCACACCGGCTTCCCGGAGATGCTCGATGGTCGGGTGAAGACGTTGCACCCGAGGGTTCATGGCGGGTTGCTATACCTGCGTGGCAATCCGGTGCATGAGGCCACGGTGCGCGAGCACGGCATCTTGCCCATCGATTTGGTGGTGGTGAACCTCTACCCCTTCGAGGCGACGGTGGCCAAGCCCGGTGTCCACTTGCACGACGCCATCGAGAACATCGACATCGGTGGTCCGTCCATGCTCCGCAGCGCGGCCAAGAACCACGACAGCGTGACGGTGGTGGTGGATCCGGCCGACTACGCGGTTGTCTCTGAACAAGTGGCCGCCGCCGGCGAGACCACACTGGAGCTGCGTCGCACGTTGGCGGCCAAGGTGTTCGCCCGCACAGCAGCCTACGATGCAGCCATCGCCGCCCATTTGACCCGCGAGTTCTCGGGCCCGGACGCGGTGTTGCCAAATTTGGCGGTGAGTGCGCCGCTGGCCCAACCGCTTCGCTACGGGGAGAACCCGCATCAGAAGGCGGCCTTGTACGGCAAGTTTCAGGAGTATTTCCAGCAACTGCACGGCAAGGAGTTGTCGTACAACAACATCCTCGACCTGACGGCCGCGGCGGCCTTGATCACGGAGTTCGAAGGTCAGTTGCCAACGCTGGCTATTCTCAAGCACACCAACCCGTGCGGCGTGGGTCGCGGGGTTGATTTGCACGAGGCCTGGCAGCGGGCTTTTGCCACCGACCGGCAGGCGCCCTTCGGCGGGATCATTGCCGTGAATCGTCCGCTGGATCTCGCGTGCGCCAAGGCCATCGCCGAGATCTTCAGCGAGGTGATCATCGCTCCGGAGTTCGAAGCCGATGCTTTGGACCTCTTGCGTCAGAAGAAGAACTTGCGGCTCCTCAAGATGCTGCGCTCGCCGGTCGCGGCCGGATCGCACGACCTGCGCAGCGTTGGGGCCGAGTCGTACTTGTGGCAGCAGCGCGATTTGAAGATCACCACCGAGGCCGACCTCAAGGTGGTCACGCAGCGCGCGCCGTCGCCGGCCGAGTTGGAGGCCATGCTCTTTGGGTGGCGTGTGGTGAAGCATCTCAAGTCGAACGCCATTCTGTATTGCGGTGCCCAGGCCACGCTGGGGGTGGGGGCCGGTCAAATGAGCCGGGTGGATTCGAGCCGCATCGCGGTGTGGAAGGCCGGCGAGGCGGGCTTGGACCTCAAGGGCAGCGTGGTGTGCTCGGATGCGTTTTTCCCGTTCGCCGACGGATTGATCGCTGCGGCCCAGGCCGGCGCCACGGCCGCGATTCAGCCGGGCGGTTCGGTGCGCGATGAGGAGGTCATCCGTGCGGCTAACGAGCGGGGCATGGCCATGGTCTTCACCGGAACCCGCCATTTCCGGCACTGAGCCGGGTGCGGTGGCCCGGAGTCTGGGAGTCTTGAACCCATGGCCACGCACAGGGAATTGCCGGATGGGGAAGCTCCCGAGTTGATCCACTACCGCCAAGCCCTCCACAGAGGGTGTCAAAGGTTTTGAGGCAACAGGCCCCGGGGGGGGGATTTGCATGGCGGCGGGCGGTCGAATCCGTAGCCTCGCCCCCATGTTGGTGGTGCTTTCTGGGTTGGTGGCGGGATTTCTCCATGTTTTGGCGGGGCCCGACCATCTGGCGGCGGTGGCGCCTCTGGCGGTGCGCAGTCATCGGCGTGCTTGGTTGTCCGGTGTGCGCTGGGGCTTGGGGCATTCGGCGGGCGTGCTGCTCATTGGCGTGCTGGCGATTCTCTTCAAGTCGGTGCTGCCCATCGGGCAGGTGTCTTCGGTGAGTGAACGCTTGGTCGGAGTGCTGTTGATCGCAATGGGGCTTTGGACGGTGCGCCAGGCGCTCCGCGTTGAGGTGCATGCACACGAGCACGCTCATGACGGCAGTCGCCACGGACATGTCCATTTTCATGGACCGAGTCACGCGCACCCAGTTTCAGAGGCGGCTCCGTCTCCGGAGCATGGCCACGGGCATGCGGCCGTCGGGATCGGTATTTTGCACGGATTGGCCGGCAGTTCCCATTTTCTCGGAGTGCTGCCCTCGCTGGGGTTCGCTCATGTGGGGCAGGCTGTGGCTTATTTGGCGGCGTTCGGCCTCGGCACGGTCTTGGCCATGGCGGGGTTTTCGGCGCTGCTTGGCGAGGTGGCCAGTCGGTGGGCGCTCCACACCCGTCACTGGTATCGCGGTTTGCTGTGGGCGTGTTCGGCGGTGGCCTTCGCTGTCGGTGGTTGGTGGTTGGTGACTGCCGGGGCTTGAGACTTTAGGAGATGCGTCGATGGGGGCCTCTGTGAATCCAGCCTACCGCGGAAGAATCGCTCCCTCTCCGACGGGGTATTTGCATTTGGGACATGCGCGGACCTTTTGGGTGGCGGATGAGCGGGCCAAGTCCCGGGGCGGAACTCTAATCCTTCGCAACGAAGACTTGGACCGCGACCGGGTTCGACCGGAATTCGTGACGGCCTTTTTGGAAGACTTGCGATGGTTTGGAATCCAGTGGCAAGAGGGGCCCGATTGCGGCGGGCCGCAGGCTCCGTATTCTCAGTCGGAGCGACGGAGCGAATACCTAGCTATCTTTGAGGTGCTTCGGTCCACCGGGTGGCTGTTTCCGTGCACGTGTTCTCGCAAAGACATCCAGTCGGCCGTCGCGGCCCCCCATGCGGCGGATGACGAACCGATTTACCCAGGCACCTGCCGGCATCGGTCGGCAGCGGAGATCCCTGTGGGGCGTCCGGTGTCGTGGCGATTCCGGGTGCCTGAGGGGGTGCCTGAGGGACAGGCCCTGAGTTGGATCGATGGCGGGCAAGGGCCGCAATCGTGGGTTGCCGGTCGCGACTTCGGAGACTTCGTGGTCCTGCGACCCGACGGCGTGCCCAGTTACCAATTGGCCTGTGTGACCGACGACCACGCCATGGGCATCACCGAGGTGGTGCGTGGGGCTGATTTGCTCGTCAGCACCGCGCGTCAAATCCTTCTGTACCGGGCGCTGGGTTGGACTGTGCCTGACTTTTTCCACTGCCCGCTCCTGACCGATGAACAGGGTGTTCGCCTGGCCAAGAGGCACGCCGCTCTGAGCCTTCGCGCGCTACGAGACCAAGGCCGCAGCCCTGCGGAGTTGCGGGAATCCTGGAAATGAAATCTCCCCCTCCAAAGCCGGAGGGCCTCGGGAGGGGGAGCGCTTGGGGACGTTGGGCGATTCAGATGGTCTTCAAGGAATCCTGAAGGCGTTGGCCAGGGAGAAGGTCACCGTGCCTTGGCCGGGAGGGCCCGGGAAGATGACGCTGACGGTTTGAGAGCCGCTGGGGGCGGTGGCCGGGATGGTGAAGGTGGCGGTCACGGTGTTGCCATTGCGCTGCAAGTTGCTGCCGTTGAGGGTGCCCAGCTGGGCCGAGGTCGGAGCCACAGTCGGGGGCGGGGTCATGCCTCCCAGAATCATCGTCAGAGAGACTGTAGTTCCTCGCGCTGCCGTGTTCGGTGACACCGAGGTCAGCGCGGGGCCGCCGGGAGGAATTCCACCAC
>Ga0209444_10000326_pt1 | contig 25724 bp, 27 predicted proteins | sample LauGreFaBDMM15DN_2_FD_188215 | JGI IMG/M metagenome (GOLD analysis project Ga0209444, IMG submission 188215) | Freshwater lake microbial communities from Lake Michigan, USA - Fa13.BD.MM15.DN (SPAdes) (version 2) | ecosystem: Environmental > Aquatic > Freshwater > Lake | place: Lake Michigan... | reverse complement strand
CAAGTCTCCGGCCTTGGAAAACGCGCCATTCCGTCGCGGCGTGTGCTTGCAGGTCATGACCCGCACGCCCAAAAAGCCGAACTCCGCTATGCGGAAGGTAGCCAAGGTTCGGCTTACCAACGGCTTCGAAGTGATCGCCTACATTCCTGACGAGGGACATAACCTTCAGGAGCACTCGATCGTTCTCGTTCGCGGAGGCCGCGTGAAAGATCTTCCCGGTGTCCGCTACCACATTGTCCGCGGCACCTTGGACGCCTCTGGCGTCGAGAAGCGCCGTGTCAGCCGCTCCAAGTACGGCGTCAAGCGCCCGAAAGCCGGAGCCGCAGCCAAGAAGAAATAACGCCGCGGCCCACTAGCAGCAACCAACTCCCTTTCCGATCTCTGTATGTCCCGTCGTCGTCAAGCCATTAAGCGTTCCGTCATTGCGGACGCCAAGTACAACAGCGTCCTTGTAGGTCGCCTCGTGAACACCGTGATGTTCAGCGGCCAAAAGAACGTTGCCCGCCGCATCGTCTACGGAGCCATCGAGGCTCTCGCTGAGAAGACCCCGGGAGTTGATCCCTTGGAAATCGTTCAGCGCGCGATCGACAACGCCAAACCCCGCATCGAGACCAAGGCCCGCCGAGTCGGTGGTGCCACCTATCAGGTCCCCATGGAAGTCACCCCGGATCGCCAGACCTCCCTCGCCATGCGTTGGATCGTCGGGTATGCCGATAGCCGCAAGGGCATTCCCATGAAACAGGCTCTTGCCACCGAGCTCCTTGAGGCTTATCAAGGACAAGGTAACGCAATCCGCAAGCGCGACGACGTGCATAAAATGGCCCAGGCTAACAAGGCTTTCGCGCACTTCCGCTGGTAGGCTATTCCTTAATATGACGCCCCGATGCCAAGTCGGGGCGTTTTTTATCTCCTTAAACGACGATCTTTCCCATCCATGAGCGATCCCGCGGCCATCAACTCGACCGTTAATTCACCGCTGCGCCAGTACCCACTGGAGCGCACTCGTAACTTTGGTATTTGCGCCCACATCGATGCGGGCAAGACCACAACGACCGAGCGAATTCTCTTCTACACAGGCCTGATCCACAAGATCGGCGACGTCGATGACGGCAACACTGTCACCGACTGGATGGAACAGGAAAAGGAGCGCGGCATCACCATCACCTCGGCGGCGGTGACCTCCTTCTGGACCCAAAAGAAGGACGAGGGCCTTTACAAGAACTTCGAAGGTCTCGCTCACCGGATTAACATCATCGATACACCGGGACACGTCGACTTCACCGCTGAAGTCGAACGTTCCATGCGTGTTCTGGACGGCGCGGTCGCTGTGTTTTGCGGCGTTGCCGGTGTCCAACCCCAGTCCGAGACGGTCTGGCGCCAAGCCACCAAGTACAAAGTGCCCCGGATCGCGTTCGTCAACAAAATGGACCGCACTGGTGCCAATTTTGATAACGCGCTGGCCGACATGCGCAAAAAGCTCGGCGCCTATGCGTTCCCGATCTTCCTGAACATCGGAGCTGAAGAAAAATTTGCTGGTGTTATCGACGTCGTCAACCAGAAGGCCATCATTTGGGGCGAGGGCGACCTCACCAACGAAGGCCTGAAGTACGAAGTTACCGAGATTCCTGCCGCTCACAAGGATCGCGCGGAAGCGGCGTTGGCCGAGCTCATCGATGCCGTCTCCAACAAGGACGATTTAGTCGCGGAGTTGATTCTCGAAGAGAAACCCATTTCGGTTCCCGTTCTCAAGGCTGCGATCCGCCGCCTCACCTGCCTGATCGAGCTCGTCCCGGTTCTTTGCGGCACTGCTTTCAAGAAAAAGGGCGTTCAAGTCTTGATCGACGCCGTCATTGATTACCTGCCGTCCCCGTTGGACATCCCTCCAGCCACAGGCATGGTTCCCGACTCCGGAGAAACCGAAGACAGAATCCCAGTTCCTCCGGACGACAACAGCAAGTTCTGCTCGCTCGCGTTCAAGCTTTGGACCGATCCGTACGCCGGTAAGCTGGTTTTCTTCCGTGTTTATTCCGGTCAGCTCAAAAAGGGCGATTCCATCTACAATCCTCGCACCCGTAAGCGTGAACGTGTGAGCCGTTTGATGGTTATTCAAGGCAGCGAACGCAAAGATGTCGATTCCGTTTACTCCGGCGACATCGCAGCCTTGGTCGGTTTGCGCAACATCACCACCGGCGATACCCTATGCAACGAGGACTTCGACATCGCTCTAGAGCCTCCGACCTTCCCCGAGCCGGTCATCAGCATGGCCATCGAGCCGAAGACGAAGGCCGACCAAGACAAGATGTCCCAAGGCCTCCAGCGTTTGGCTGAAGAAGATCCTACCTTCAAGTGTTTCACCAATGAAGAGACCGGCCAGCTGATCATCGCCGGCATGGGCGAGCTGCACCTGGAAATCATCCGCGACCGTCTCAAACGCGAATTCTCTGTCGAGGCCGACGCGGGCGCTCCCCAGATCGCTTATCGTGAAACCATCACCAAGTCGGCCGAGGGCGAAGGCAAGTTCATCCGCCAGTCCGGTGGTCGTGGACAGTATGGCCATGCCGTCGTTGATGTGGAGCCCAACGAAAAGGGCAAGGGCGTCGAGATCCTCAACAAGGTCGTTGGTGGTACCATCCCCAAGGAGTACATCCCGGCGGTGATGAACGGCATCGCAGAGGCCATCAAGTCCGGTGTCTACGCCGGCTTCCAGGTGATCGACATCAAGGTCACCGTCAAAGACGGATCGTTCCATGAAGTCGACTCGAACGAGTTGGCATTCAAGATGGCCGGTATCTTCGCGCTCAAAGACGCTTTTGCTCAGGCCGGTCCGATCCTCTTGGAGCCGATCATGAAGGTCGAAGCCACCACTCCTGACGAATATCAGGGCGATATCTTGGGTGACATCAACCGCCGCCGCGGCATGATCCAAGGTGTGGACGCTAAGAATGGTCAAACCGTACTGACAGCGCAGGTGCCGCTGGCCGAAATGTTCGGCTATGCGACCGCCATCCGTTCCCTTTCCAAGGGACGTGCCTCGTACAGCATGGAACCGCTCCACTTCGAGCAAGTACCCAACAGCGTCCTCACCACCGTGATGGATGCCGCCAAAAAGCGCCCTGCCGCCCGCAGCTAATTTCCCCTCCTAAAACTCAAACCTGTTCTTTGCAATGGCTGGACAACGTATCCGTATCCGACTCAAAGCCTACGACCACCGGGTCATTGACGCCTCCGCGAGTGAAATCGTGGAAACCGTCAAGCGCTCTGGTGCCCGTGTCGCTGGCCCCATCCCCCTCCCGACCAAAATTGAACGATTGACCGTTCTACGTTCGCCCCATGCGGACAAGAAGTCGCAGGAATCCTTCGAGCAACGCACTCATAAGCGTTTGCTGGATATCCTCGATCCCACTGCCAAGACCGTGGATGAGCTCAAGAAGCTCAACCTCCCGGCCGGCGTTGACATCCAAATCAAGATCTAACTTTCCCAGCCATGCCTCTCGGACTTATCGGACTCAAGGTGGGTCATACCCGTGTGTATGATGCCAATGGTGTACTCGTGCCCGTCACGGTCGTCCATGTCGGACCCAACCGGGTTCTGCAGGTCAAGACCAAGGCCTCGAAGGACGGCTACTCTGCTGTCCAGCTCGGCTACGGAGACCAGAAACTCGGCCGTCTGACCAAGCCTCTCATCGGGCACCTCGCCAAGCAGGGTGTCAAGGTGGACGCTCCCGGACAGGGCGGCGAACAGCCGGTCATCACCGGTGTTAAGCGCATCCGCGAATTCCGCGACTTTTCCAAGGAAGTGAAGTCCGGAGACACCGTGGGCGCAGATATCTTCCAGATCGGCCAATTTGTGGATGCCATTGGCACCACCAAGGGTCGCGGCTTCGAAGGTGTTGTCGCCCGCTGGAGTTTCCGCGGCGGTGATGCAACTCACGGCGCCAAGGGTTGGCACCGTCGTTCGGGCGCCATCGGTCAGCGCCTCTTCCCCGGAACCGTCATGCGCGGCATGAAGATGCCCGGTCACATGGGTGTGGTTCGTCGCACTTCCCAGAATCTGGAAATCATCCAGGTTCGCCCGGAAGACAACGTGCTCCTCATCAAGGGCAATTTCCCGGGCAGCGAAGGTGATTATTGCATCATTCGTGAGGCAAAGAAGATCTCCATCAACTCCGCCCGCCTGAAGCAGATCACCGACGCCCGTAAGAAGGCCAAGGATGCTGCCACGTCCAAGAAGGTCGAAAAGAAGGCTGCCGCGGCTGCCAAAAAGAAGTAACTAAGGAACACGCTCGATGAAACTTTCGATCAAAGACTCCAAAGGAAACGCTGCCGGCGAACTCGATGTCCGTTTCGAGTTGATCGCCAACGGTCGCGGCACCCAAGCCGTCCACGACACCGTGGTCGCTTACAATGCTGCTCAGCGCAGCGGTACCGCCTGCACAAAGACCATGGGTGACGTTGCCGGTACCGGCAAGAAGCCCTGGCGCCAGAAGGGAACCGGCCGCGCCCGCGCCGGATCCTTCGCCAGCCCTCTGTGGCGTGGCGGCGGCGTGGTCTTCGGACCCAAGCCCCGTGACTTCTCTAAGAAGGTCAACAAGAAGGTCAAGAGCCTCGCCCTCCGCAAGGCGCTCAGTGAGCGTTTGAAGTCCGGAGACGTTGTGCTCATCGATGACCTGCAAATCGCCAACGGGAAGACCAAAGACTTCGTTTCCGTGCTACAGGCTCTGGGTCTCGATGGTAACACCAACCTCGTGGTCTTGGGCTCTGCCAACAAGTCCGCCTACCTCGCCAGTCGCAACGTGACCGGCGTGGAACTCAAGACCGCTTGCCTGGTCAATACCTACGACCTGCTGAAGTACGACAAGCTCGTCTTCACCAAGTCTGGCTTCGAGGCGGTTGAGGCGCGCATCGCCAAGTAACCAGAAAGGGATATCAACATGACCATTTTCGACACCATCAAGACGGTCCGCATCACTGAAAAAGCGGCCCTCCAGACCGAAAAGTTCAACAAGTACACCCTTCTGACCGATCGACGTGCCTCCGCACCGCAGATCAAGAAGGCCGTGGAGCAGCTCTTCAATGTGAAGGTGACCAAAGTCAACACGGCGAACTACGAGGGCAAGGCTCGTCGCAAGATGACCAAGGCCGCCGGCAAGAGCAGCGACTACAAGAAGGCTATCGTCACCCTCAAGAAGGGCGACAAGATCGCTTTGGTGTAATCCACCCGAACCGTTTGCTTCAACGGCGCAGGACTCGCAAGAGTCCTGCGCCGTTTCTTTTGCCCCTCTATCTTTCGCAACCGGATTCTTTTCCCCGACAGAGCCTGTCCCTACCGACGCCCCCTCCTACAGAGCCTGTCCCTACCGACGCCCCCTCCTTACACAGCCTGTCCCTACCGACGAACCCTCCTTACACAGCCTGTCCCTACCGAAGCCCTACCGGCGTGCCCCCTTACACAGCCTGTCCCTACCGACGATCCCTCCCTTACACAGCCTGTCCCTACCGACGAACCCTCTATCTTTCGCAACCGGATCTTTTCCCTTACAGAGCCTGTCCCTACTGTCGAGACGTGTCGCAGTCGAACCTCTTTGAATTGGGCGGAGCGGCGGGCGCGCCAAACCCGGCAAACTCGGAGGGCATGAGCCCTCCTCGGATTGATACGGAACGATCGATGTCGGCTGCGCCGCTGGCTTCCCGGATGCGACCGCGCACCTTGGATGACTACGCTGGGCAGCGTCATCTTCTGGCCCCGGGTCTACTGCTCCGCCGCGCCATTGATGCCGACCGCATCCAGTCCCTCATCTTCTTCGGACCACCCGGAACCGGTAAGACCACCCTGGCCCAAATCATCGCTGCACGCTCGAAGTCCCACTTCGAAAAACTCAACGCGGTAGAATCCAATTTGGCTGAAATGCGCCGTGTTCTGCAGGGAGCCAATCATCGGCTTCGCAATACCGGTGAATCCACCCTGCTCTTTATCGACGAAATCCACCGATTCAACCGCGCTCAACAAGATGTGCTCTTACCCGATGTAGAGAGTGGAGCGGTCAAGCTCATCGGGGCGACGACCCACAACCCCTTCTTCTTCATCAACTCCCCGCTGGTCTCCCGATCCCAGGTCTTTGAACTCCGATCTTTGGACGAGTCCGACCTCTTGAATTTGCTCCAACGGGCTCTTTTGGACTCCGAACGCGGTCTCGGTCACCTCCGCATCACCGCCGAGCCCGAGGCGCTGGCTCATCTGGCCAGAGTCTCCGACGGAGACGCACGCAAGGCGCTCAACTCTATCGAGATCGCCGCCATGACCACCCCTCCCGGGAGTGATGGGGTCATCCGAATCCCCCTGTCCGTGGCCGAGGAGTGCATCCAACGGAAGGCGGTCGTTTATGACGGCGACGGCGATGCCCATTACGACACCATCAGCGCCTTCATCAAGTCCATGCGCGGCAGCGATCCCGACGCTTCGCTCTACTGGTTAGCCAAGATGATCCATGCCGGCGAAGATCCCCGGTTCATCGCCCGCCGGATCATGATCCACGCCGCCGAGGACGTCGGATTGGCCGATCCCATGGCATTGGTACTGGCCACTGCCGCTTGCCAGGCCGCCGAAGTCATCGGATGGCCTGAGGCCCGCATCCCCATAGCCGAGGCGGCCCTCTACATCGCCACCGCCAACAAGAGCAACTCGGTGGTCAAAGCCATCGATGCGGCCTTAGAGGATATTCGATCGGGACGAACCCTCGCTGTGCCGAACCACTTGCGGGACGGTCATTACGCCGGATCGAAGGTCCTCGGCCATGGTGAGGGCTACCGCTACGCCCACGACTTTCCGGGGCATCATGTCGCCCAAGATTACCTCGGGGCCGCCCGGCGGTTCTACGAACCCAGCACTCAGGGTCACGAGCGCAAGATCGCTGAGCGTTTGGACCAGTGGCGCAAGACAGCAACCGAGAACGGGCCCCATCCCTCAGGGCAGCCCAGCACGACGAAGACGTCTCCGACGTTGTGACCGCCGCCGCGAATCAGGCTCACATCGGATCGTCCCAACGCTCGATCTGCCGGCGTTCGCGTTTGGTGGGGCGCCCTAGCCCGCGAGCTCGGAACCCCGGTTCCAGTTTTTTCTTCCGGGCCTCTTCACGGGCTTCAGGCGGCGTCAGATCCTCAGCAAATTGAACGACCTCCGGCGCTGAAACCCGCCGCGAAGGAAAGCCTAAGACCTTGTAAACCCGGGTAATATCACCGGTCCGCGCCGAGACGGTGTCCCCAGCTCGAGCTTCCCGTGCAGGCTTGATGGCAACCCCGTCAACCAGCACCAACCCTTCCTTAATGGCCGTCTGGGCCAAGGACCGCGATCGGTACAACCGAATATTCCAAAGCCACTGATCCCACCGCATGGGAGCAGCATGAAGCATCCTCGCCGAAGCGCCAACCCTTCCGAAGGGCGGACCGCGATTGAAGATAGACCCGAGGAATTCTCGGTGGAGCCGATCTGAGAATGACCATAAAACCCTTCTTGATGCCTGATGTCGGTGCATGATGTCACCTATGAGAACCGTCATCGATGTCCCCGATGCACTCATCGAGTCATTGGACCAAGTCGGCGCTCTTGAACAGCGCTCTCGGGCAGCATTGATCCGCGATGCGATCACCCAATACCTCAAGGTGAAATCCGTCCCGGCCGCTGAAGAGGCGTTCGGGCTTTGGAAGAAGAGAGAGGTGGACGGCGTCCAATACCAAAAGTCTCTCCGCGACGAGTGGGAATGCCGATGAAGGCCGTTTTCGACACCAACATCTTGGTCGACTATCTGGCCGGCATCGAGGCAGCCAAGGACGAACTGGCGCGATATCGCATCCGGCAAATCAGCATCATCACCGTCATCGAGTTGATGGTAGGGGCCCAGGATGCCGGACAAGAAGCGTCGATCCGGGGATTTCTGTCCTCGTTTGAAGTTTTGGAGCTGTCGACTGAAATTGCCCACGAGGCCCTCCGCCTGCGCAGGCAACTGCGACTGAAGATCCCTGACGCGATCGTCTACGCAACAGCACGGACTCAAGGCTGCCTCCTGGTGTCTCGCAATACTCGGGATTTGAAGTCCGAGTGGCCTGACATTCGCATCCCTTACCGACTCTGATCCTGGGTCTGGACTCCGGAGGCCCGCACGAGCACCGATACCGTCTCTTGCGCGATCAGATCACTCGGTTTTCTACGACTCCCGCGAAAGGGACTGCGCAAAAAGAAATCGTTGGTCGCAGCCCGTTGCATTCTTAGGCTCCACAGTCATGAGCGATCTATCGAAGTCGCGGCTCCAGGAACTCTTGGCGGCGGCGTCCCGAGCACGGCTATGGGTCATCGGCGATGTAATGCTGGACCAATTTGTCTGGGGTCGGGTGAGTCGTATCTCGCCAGAGGCCCCGGTGCCCGTCGTAGATTTTGACCGGGAGAATCTTATGCCCGGTGGTGCGGCCAATGTTGCCCGCAACGTCACCGCCCTGGGCGGCAGCGCCGATTTAGCTGGGGTGACTGGCAAGGACGAGGCCGGCCAAACCCTACGGGATTTGCTCGCCTCCGAACGCATCGGCTGCCGCAGTCTTGTCAGTTCGACACGGCGACGCACCACCACCAAAATGCGCATCGTCGCCGGTCAACAGCAGATCGTGCGCCTCGACCGCGAAACCCGAGGTGAGATCGACGCGGCCGCTACTCAGGCACTGCTGACCAAACTCGAGCGTGCCCTTCCCCGACTCGATGCCGTGGTGGTGGGCGACTACGGCAAAGGCGTGGTCACTCAGGCACTCCTCGATGGCATCCGAGATCGTTGCAAAGAAGCCGGTTGCTGGCTGAGCGTGGATCCCAAGCCGGTGCACCAACTCAACTTGCGCGGGCTTTCCTTGATCACTCCCAACCGAAAGGAAGTTTTCGAGTTGGCTGGGGTCGAAGACTCGGTCCGCGCAACCAATCCCATGGCCGACTCACCGCTCCAGGAGGCCGTTCAACGACTTCAGGAAAACCTGCGGCCCGCCCTGTTGCTCGTTACCCTGGGCGAATTGGGCATGCTCTTGTGCCGGCGCAATGAGCCCCCCTTCCATATTCCCACAGTCGCCCGCGAAGTCTTTGATGTCTCCGGAGCCGGAGACACGGTCATCGCTGCCTTCACGCTGGCCATCGCAGCTGGAGCCTCGCCGGTCGAAGCGACCGTCTTTTCCAACCACGCCGCCGGAGTGGTGGTGGGTAAACGAGGCACTGCCACTGTCAGCCCGGCCGAACTTCTGGCCACCTTCACCGCCAACGCCTGATCCCCATGAGACCCGCGATATTCCTGGATCGGGACGGAACGCTCATCCACGAAAAGCACTACTTGCACCGCCCTGAAGAGGTCGAATTTTTCGCGGAAGCAGCCCCCGCGCTGAAGCGCTTGAGCAACGCGGGGTTTGCCCTGGTGGTGGTCACCAATCAATCCGGCGTCGGCCGAGGCTATTTCACCGAGACGGAGGTCGATCGGGTCCACGCCCACATCCAGTCCGAAATGGCCCAGGCCGGCGTCGAATTCCTGAAATTCTATTCAGCCTTTGAAGCCCCGGATCAACCAAGCCGCGGACGCAAGCCCTCGCCCCAATTTCTCTGGGATGCCCGGGATGAATTTCAACTCGACCTCCCGTCTAGCTACATGGTCGGCGACAAACGCATCGACCTAGAGGCCGGTTGGAATGCCGGAGTGAGGCGGAGTTTTCTGGTGCGCACGGGCTATGGGGCCGAACTGGAGCAAACCGAAGGATCAGCCCTGAATCCGGGGATTGTCGTCGATGGATGGCTGCAGGTGGCCGACTGGATTCTGAACTCGCGATCCAACGACTGAACTAGAGTCTTCAGCAGCTCCCAACTTCAGCACTCGCTCGCCTCCGGGACTTCCATACGAAAACGGGGAATTCGCACCACGACGCAGCGCCCAGCATCGTCGACTCCCAGGTAGGAACCCTCGGCCACTGCCGTGTTGGTTCCGATAATGTGCCGACTGTTGTAGCTAAACTTGCTGCCCGGGGTGATCACCGGAGTCTCTCCGACCACGCCATCACCCTCCACCACCAACACCGTGTCGTCCTCATGGGTCACCACCCACTTGCGCCCACGGATGGTCACCGGAACCGGAGAGTCATTATGGATGGAAATGAAATAGATGAACGAGTGCGGCTTGTCGGACTGGTCAGCCCGGAGACGCTGGTAGAGCAGCCGGTCCACCGTAACTTTCAGTCCGGGCAATTCGATCATTTCCCCAATGGTTCCCATCTAAGCGAATACTAGTCTGGAACGATTCCATTGGCCAACAGCGGTTTACTGGACCTCCCGGAGAATGCGCGCTTGATCGTGGCATCCCGGAGCCTACCGGGATATCGTGACCTCTGTCGTTCGACACCATGCCCAGCGTTTACATCAAGACCTACGGTTGCCAGATGAACGAACGGGACAGCGAGGCTGTCTCGGTCCAACTCTTGGCCCGCGGCTACTCCCTGGCTCCCACGGAGAGCGAGGCCGACGTCGTCCTGCTCAACACCTGCAGTGTTCGCGACATGGCCGAACAGAAGGCCCTGAGCCGGATGCAGAATGTCATCGGTGCAGACCGCAAGCGCGGGAACAAAAAGATCTTCGGCTTCTTGGGCTGCATGGCCCAGAGCCGGGGGAGCGAACTCATCGACCAATTGCCCGGAGTCGACCTCGTACTCGGGACACAGAAAACTCACCGAACCGGGGAATACCTCGATGCGCTGCTGTCCGGTTCGCGCGACAAGGTCGTGGACACGGCCGATGAACCCGGCAGCGAGTCGGCCATCCGCGAGCATCTGGGTCATGGCGTTGGCAACGATTCCCGACCGGTCACAGCCTTTGTCAGCATCATGCAAGGGTGCAACCAGCACTGCACCTTTTGCATTGTGCCCTCCACCCGGGGTGAGGAGCGGAGCCGCCCCTTGGAGGATATCGTCGCCGAGTGCCAAGAACTGGCCTCACGCGGGGTCCGCGAGGTCACTTTGCTTGGCCAGATTGTCACCAGCTATGGCCGCCGGATGTACCCGGTGCAGGACGGCCGCAGCGCCTTTGTCCAACTCATCGAAGCGGTCCACGCCATCGAAGGCATCGATCGCATCCGTTTCACCTCGCCCCATCCTAAGGGCTACGGCGACGACCTTGTAGAAGCCTACGGTCGCCTCCAGAAACTGGTGGAGAGCGCGCACTTGCCCGTCCAAAGCGGATCCAACCGCCTGCTCAAACTCATGCACCGGGGATACACCCGAGAACGCTTCCTGGAGATTATTGCGAAGCTCCGCGCAGTCCGTCCTGACATGGGCGTCAGCACCGACATCATCGTGGGTTTCCCCGGCGAGACCGAAGAAGACTTCCAGGAGACGCTCTCTCTGTGCCAGCAGGTCCAGTTCGATCAGGCCTTCCTGTTCAAGTACAGCCAGCGGCGGGATACCCCGGCGGCCGCGATGCCCGATCAGATAGCAGAAGAGGTGATCGAGGAGCGCCATCAACGGCTCTTGGCCGAGATCAACCGCATCGCTATGGCCAAGTTCGAGGCCCTGGTGGGCGGCTTAGTGGAGGTGTTGGTCGAGGGCCCCAGCCATCGCAACCCCGCACGCTACGAAGGCCGGACCCGAACCAACAAAATCACCGTCTTTGAAGGATCGCCCCGGCATCAGGGTCAACTCCTCAATCTTCGGATTGAGCGGGTGGGTAGCTTCACGCTTTACGGCAACCCGGCCATCATCGGCCTCGATTGATCCGTTCCTAACTCAGCGGTCCTCACCTCGAAAGCAGCACTAGATACTGCTGAAGGCGCCTCGCCTCGACCGCATCGCGGCGTTCCTGATAGATCACGTGCAGGTTGGCAATCATCCGCTGAAGGCAACGTCGGGGAGAGATGGGCTGCAGCAGAATGGCGCTGTCAGAATCAGGTAGAGCAAAATAGGCTAGGCGTTGACGGGCCTCAGATCGGGTCACCAGTCGCCCACCATGGAAGGCGTCGATCAGCCACTCCCCCTGGGCATCCTGATAGCGACACAGAAAATGCCCCGGCATACCAATGCCCACCACCGGAAGGCCGAGGCGACGGGCCACGAACTGATAGAGGCAACACAGTGTAATAGGAATGCCCCGCCGACGGTCGATCACCCGGTCCAAGTAGCTGTTCTCCGGATCAAAGAAGTGCTCTGTATCGCCCCGGAAACCCTGTTCCCCGAAGAGCACCGCATTGAGGGCTGAAATCACCCCTCCTCCGTCTGAAGCCAATTCCACCGCGGGCTCTGCCGCCTGGGCCCACCAGTCCAACTGGGCTTGGTAAGCCTCAATGGGAGCCTCGGGATTGCGCGTCTTGGCTAATCTCCAAACAGCCTCCTCCAGGTCAAAGTGCTCGCCGTGCCCCGCACAAAATTCGAGAAACTCCCGGTCGGCATCTATCCGAGCCTGAGCGTCCCACAACTCGCGGACCCGAGCCCGGATCACCGGGTCGTCGTGCACCCGGTGCGCCTTCAACCAAGCCTGGGGGCGTCCTCGCGGCGCCAACTGCTCTCGAATCGCCTCAACAACCCCGCGGTCCTCATCAGCCAACAAGGTCAGCAACGCTTTCTGTCGAGCGATTGAAGGAGCAGGCCCGTTGCCGGTGATGGGGCGATCCAAACTCATTCCATATCAAACATCTTGCCCGGGTTGAGAATGCCCTGGGGATCGAGTTCTCGTCGTAGACCCCGCATCACCCGCATCGAAGCATCGCCCAGAAACTTCGGCAGGAACTCCTTCTTGGCCACACCGACGCCGTGCTCGCCGGTGATGGTGCCTCCGAGGCGGATGGCCTCATCGAAAATTTCCCGAAAGGCCAGATGGACCCGATGCATTTCTTCGGTATTCCGCTCATCCGTCAGGAAGGTCGGATGCAAGTTGCCATCGCCCATGTGCCCGAAGGTGCCGATGCGAAGCCGGTGCTTCTTGGCCACTTGATCCACAAAGCGGATCATCCGGGCCAGTTCGCTGCGAGGCACGGTGGCATCCTCCAGAATGGTCGTCGGCGCCACCCGGGCCAGTGCACTGAAGGCTGAGCGTCGGGCACCCGCCAGCGCATTGGCTTCGGCCTCGTCGGCGGCCCGCCGAATCGCCAGACACCCGTTGGCCCGGGCAATCTCCTCCATGCGCGCCGCCTCGTCAGCCACCTGGGCCGGATGCCCGTCGGTCTCCATCAACAGCAGCGCCTCGCAGTCGGGCAACCCGATCTTGGCGTAGTCTTCCACGCAGCGGAGGGTGGTGCGGTCGAGAAACTCCAAAGTACAGGGAATGATCTTGGCGGCGATGATGTCGGACACCGTCTGAGCCGCGGCGTCCATCGCGTCGAAGGTGGCCACCAGCGTCTGCTTGGCCGCCGGTTGCGGAATCAGTCGCAAGAGGATCCGGGTGATCACCCCTAAGGTCCCTTCGCTGCCGATAAACAAGTCCTTTAGAGAATACCCAGCCACGTCCTTCACGCATTTGTTGCCCGTGAAAAGGATTTCTCCGTCGGGCAGCACGACTTCCAAGCCCATGACATAGTTGCGGGTGATGCCGTATTTGAGCCCGCGCAGACCCCCGGAATTCTCAGCCACATTGCCGCCGATGGTGCTAATTTTCATCGACCCCGGATCCGGCGGATAAAACAAACCAACGGCGGCGGCCGCCTCGGCAATTTGCAAGGTGGTGGCCCCGGGCTCGGTCAGGAGCGTCAGGTTGGCCGGGTCCACCTCTAGGATGCGGTTCATGCGCACCGTGCACAGGACGATGCATCCCGGCACTGGCAAAGACCCTCCACTCAGGCCCGTCCCAGAACCCCGCGTGACCACCGGCGTCTGGGTCCGTTGTGCCAAGCGCAAGACAGCCTGGATATCGGCCGTATCTCGGGCGAACACCACGCAACCGGGTTGTTGGGTGAGTGCGGCCGTGCCGTCGAAGGCATAGACCAACAGGTCTTCGGCGGCAGTAAGAACCAACTCCGACCCGAGAAGCCGGGTCAATTCGTGAATAATTTCAGGAGAGCACGCCATAATTCAGGCCTTGTTGGAGTTCTGACGACGGGCTTTCCAGGCTTCCCAGACCACGGGCAGCACCGAAACAAAGATGATACCCAGCACAATCACCTCGAAGCGCTTTTTCACAAACTCCAAGCGCCCCAAGAACCATCCCGCCGGAAGGATCAACCCCACCCAAGCCACCGCGCCGACGGCGTTAAAAAACATGAACCGGGATCGGTTCATTGCACCCATGCCCGCCACAAATGGGGCGAAGGTCCGAACGATGGGAATAAAGCGTGCAAGGATCACGGTCTTGCCACCATAGACCTTGAAGAAGTGATGAGTCTTCTCGAGGTACTCGGGCCGAATAATTTTAGGAAAGCGCGCGGTCAGGTAATCTCCGGAGAATCGCCCCACTGAATAATTCACCGCATCCCCAATGACGGCGGCGACAATCATCAAGGCTCCGGCCACCCAAACATTGAGACCCGAAGCCGGGTTGGCTGCTACCGCTCCCACGGCAAACAACAGCGAATCGCCAGGAAGCACCGGAGTGAGCACCAGTCCGGTCTCGGCAAAAATAATTAAAAAGAGAATGCCATAAACCCAAGCCCCTTGATTGCGGGTCAGTTCAAACAAGTGGTCTTGCAAATGCAGCACCACATCGAGGAATGCCTTGAGAAGATCCATGAGGGAATACGCTTAAGATCGGGTGCCCAGTTTCAGCGCTCTACAGTGCGGCTCGAAGCGCCCCGCACCTCGTCGACCTCTTGAGTCTCCAAGCGAATCGATCGACCAATGAACACCCAGGCGATGGCCCAGACGAAGGGGAAGAACAACACCCCCAACACCAACCATGACAGCGTAAATCCGGCGACACGGCGGGACATCAGTTCCGGGGTCAGATAATTCAGAAGCGGCAGCCCCACCAAGGCCACCAGGAACGCACTCGCGCAGAGGATGGACAAGACCAACTGCCGCCGCATCAAACGGTGGAGGAAGGCCTCGGAATGAATGTCCCGGTAGGGATGGGCGGGGTCGGACATGAGCGCAGGATGGAGCGAAAGGGCAACCGCCGTCCAGCACCCTACCCGACTGTGTCGCGCCTCGACACGGTCCAGAATCCGACGCACCGAAACGGCCGACCCAACATCGCCCGAGTTCAGCCATTGGACTTTCGCAAGGCGCTCCATCAATGACACCACACACCCAAGGCCCTGTCGGCCCTCACCGTGCGAGTGTTACCGAACACCGGAAACTCAACCGCCGCCCAGCGGGCAATCGCTCTCCGTTGCTTTCTGACTTGGCTCGCGGGCGAGATCGGCGCTCAATCAAAGATCTCCCGTCCTTCTGAATGAGTGATCACTCGCCCCATTTTCTTTCCCGCGAAGCCACTGTGGCGGGCCCTGGATTTTCGCGATGGCTGGTGCCACCGGCCGCCATCGCCGTACACATGTGCATTGGCGAGGTCTACGGTTTCAGTGTTTTCAACGAACCCCTGAGCCGACTCCTGGGCGGTGCGGCCCACGACCCCACGCGCGATTGGACCATCCCGCAAATCGGTTGGATTTATTCCATCGCCTTGGTGCTGCTCGGACTTTCTGCGGCCGTCTTCGGTAAATGGGTTGAGCGCAGCGGCCCCCGCAAAGTGATGGTGGCCAGCGCCACCTGTTTCTGTTCCGGACTCGTCTTGTCGGGCATCGGTGTGCAGCAGCACTGGCTATGGTTAGTCTATCTCGGATACGGCGTGATCGGCGGCATCGGGCTTGGCTTGGGCTACATTGCTCCAGTCTCCACGCTGATGAAGTGGTTTCCGGATCGACCCGGAATGGCCACCGGAATGGCTATCATGGGTTTCGGTGGCGGCGCGCTCATCGGTGCGCCTCTGGGCGTTACGTTGATGTCGTTCTTCAAGACGGCCACCGACCCGGGTGTCGCTTCCACGTTCTTCACTATGGCCGGACTTTACGCGGCATGGATGCTTTTTGGAGCCTGGCTCGTCCGGGTGCCCTCGGCCGACTGGAAGCCCGAGGGTTGGCAACCGGCCGCCACCGGATCCAAGGCCGGACCCGGTAAGGCCGTCTCGGTGGACACAGCCTGGAAGACACCCCAGTTCTGGCTGCTGTGGATTGTCCTGTGCATGAACGTCAGCGCGGGCATCGGCATCCTCGGCCAAGCCTCACTGATGTGTCAGGACTTGTTCGGCGTCAGCGCCGCGGTGGGCGGCGGGTTCGCCGGTTTGCTGTCGATCTTTAACATGGGAGGCCGCTTCTTGTGGTCCTCAGTCTCCGACCTCACCGGCCGACGCACTGTGTTCGCGATCTATTTTTTACTCGGCGCACTGCTGTATTCGCTCGTTCCGTGGACTCAGAAGATCGGAAACCGTTCCCTCTTCGTGGTCGTTACAGCACTCATTATTTCCATGTACGGCGGAGGCTTTGCCACCATCCCGGCCTATCTCCGAGACCTCTTCGGAACCCATCAGGTGGGAGCCATCCATGGCCGCCTGATCACGGCCTGGTCACTCGCCGCCATCGTCGGCCCTCAACTCATCAACTACATCTCCACCGCGAAGAAGAAGGCCGGAGTGCCAGCGGCCGAAGCCTACAACAGCACGCTGTACCTGATGTGCGGCCTGCTGCTCATTGGACTTATCGCCAACTTGCTGGTGCGGCCGGTGCATCCAAAGCATCATCTGGCGACCCACTCTTGAGTTTCGAACGTCATGCAACGTCTCTTGTTCATCGTCACCTGGATTCTGGTGCTCACACCGCTCTCTTGGGGTGTCGCCCGATCGATACAAAAGTCGATGCCACTCTTCACGACGGGTGCACCGCTCAAGCCCATTCAGGCCGGATCAACAATCCATACAAACTCGCCCACACCCGCTAAACCGTAAGCTCGTAGCCCCTTTCTCAAACCTCACTCATCAACCCAGGATCACACACTCACCGATGAAAATCCTCACCCCACTCCTACTTGCCTCCGCGCTATCGCTGACCACGATGGCTGCTGAACCCAAGCACAACACCGCCCTCTCCGGCGGCAAACTCCCCAAGCCCGTCAAGGTGTCCCTAGTCAAGGTCGCTGGCGGCTTCGTGGACCCGGTCCGTGTCTCTCTGGCCCCCGGCGACAACAACCGCCTGTTTGTCTGCGAGCGAACCGGCATCGTCCGACTCATCAAGAACGGCAAAGTTCAGGACAAGCCCTTCCTCGACATCCATGAGACGGTGGTCAGCTCCTTCCTTGAACAAGGGCTCTACGACCTCGAGTTTCATCCGAAATTCGCCGAAAACGGCAAGTTTTACGTCCATTACTCCGACATGTGGTTCAATGGCGCCGGATTTATCGTTGAGTATCAGGTCTCCAAAACCAACCCCGACAAGGCCGATCCCGAGTCCGCTCGGGTGGTGTTCCAAATGCCTCGCCCCTATGCCAATCACAACGGCGGCGAAATCGCCTTCGGCCCCGATGGCTACCTGTACATCGGTAGCGGCGACGGCGGTTGGGAAGGGGATGTGCTGGGTGCTGGCCAAGACCTGAGCACCTGGCTGGCGAAGATCCTTCGCATCGATGTCAACCCGTCCCAACCGGACCGCGGTTATTCCATTCCGAAAGACAATCCGTTCATCACGCCCGCCTCGCAAATGAAGCTCTTCGGTGTGACCGAGGAGGCCTTCAACAAGATTCACCCGAACGCCAAGCCGGAGATCTGGAGCTATGGCCTACGCAATCCGTGGAGCTTCCAGTTCGACCCGAAAAACGGCGACATGTACATCGCCGACATCGGCCAGAATCACTACGAAGAGGTCAACTTCGAGCCCCATGGCAAGGCGGGCGTAAACTATGGTTGGAAGTTTATGTGCGGCACCCATCCGTTCCCCCTGCCCCTGGATGCCAGCGGCAAGCCGGACCTGGATGCGGTCAAGGATGCCCCGCGCGTGGGTGAGGCCCCCATTTGCGAATACAGCCACGTCGACCAAGGCAACTGCGTCATCGGCTTCGGTATCTACCGGGGCTCCAAGTACCCTCAGATGGATGGCACCTACTTCTTCGGAGATTGGGGCTCTGGCAAGCTCTGGGGCACGGCTCGCGACGCCCAGGGCAAATGGCAAATGCAGGAACTGCTCAACACCAAGCTGATGTTCACCGGTGGCGGACAGGGTTCCGACGGCACTCTTTACGTGACCGACGCGAAGGCCAACTACGGTGGTCCGGCCGATCCGGCGCAGAATGAACGCGGAGCGGTCTGGATGCTCGTCCCCTCAGACAAGGTTCCGGCGGGCGCAGAAGTGGCTCCGTTGGAGTAAGGAATCGTCACTCGCTCGTTGTTCTATTTAAAACCGTCACCCGGGGGCAAAGCTCAGGCTTTGCCCCCGGGCCTTTTTTGAGATCTTATCGCCGTCAACCAACTGAACGCCATGTTCCGGATAATCGCCCTCGCCTGTGCCCTCGCCCTGAATCTGATGCTTCAGGCCGCCGATGCGCCCACTGCTCCCACCGGCCATGACCACGGCACGCCCAGCGGCGACTCCAAAGCAGCCGAACCTCAGGAATCGATGTTCCTTTCGGTGGACCCTAACACTCCCAAGACCGCCCGCTTAGTGGTCGTCTCGGCCTACAATCCGGTGAACTACGGCATGAATTTTAATGGATTCGCCAAGGGGGGCGCCCGCTACACCATCCCTCAGGGGTGGACCGTGTCGGTGAATTTCACCAACAACAGCCCAGTACCCCACAGCGCCATCGTGGTAGAGAAGCCCATGGTGAAGAAACTCCAGATGGGCGAACCGGCCTTCAAGGGCGCCTCAACGCCCTACCCCGTGCGCGGCACCACCGGCAAAGGAGGCGTGGCCTTCCAGTTTGTGGCGGACGAGGCGGGTGAATTTGCCATCGCCTGCGGATTTCCCTCCCATTCCGCTAATGGCCATTGGATAGCCTTCGATGTCAGCACCAAGGCGGCCGCCCCCAGTTTGCAGTTTGGAACCAAGGCCCCCTACGTGGCCCGCTGATGTCCGTGCCCATCCTGATCGCCCCTCAGCCCTTCGGCCCGCACGGAGTCTGCTTGGCCCTGGGTCTCTTCGATGGTGTCCACCTCGGACATCAACACGTGGTCCGACAAGCAAAGATCGACGCCCGGGCCCGCGGCGCGGCGACCGTGGTGGCCACGTTCGATCCTCACCCCCTGGCCGTTGTCCGACCCGATAAAGCCCCCCGACTCCTGCAGTCATTGGCCCAGCGTCTCGCTTCCCTCGAAGCGCAGGGGGCCGATGCCGTACTCGTGCTCCGCTTTGACGCAGCCATGAGCCACAAGAGCGGTGAAGAATTCGTGCGCGAATTGGTGAGCGGTTTCGGCGGGCTCAGGAGCTTTACCGTGGGTCAGGGCTTCCACTTTGGTCAGGGCCGCAGCGGGAATGTTTCGCTCTTGCGCCTGCTAGGCCGAGAACTGGGATTCTCGGTGAATGCCATGGCTCCCATCCATATCGGGGCCGAAATCGTGAGCAGCACCCGCGTCCGCGGCGCCCTGCGAGATGGAAAGCTCAATCTGGTGGCCGAGCTTCTGGGACGTCCCTACAGCCTCGCAGGCCCCGTCGTCCGCGGCGACCAACTCGGTCAGTCCCTCGGATTCCCCACGGCCAACATCGACGTGACAGGACTCGAACTCCCTCCCTTTGGGGTCTACGCCGCTCGAGCCCGCCACGCCGGTGGCGAATTCCCGGCCGCGGTCAACCTAGGACTGCGCCCCACACTCCAGTCCTCGCAGCCACAGCTTCGCTTCGAGAGCCACCTCATCGGGTATCACGGTGATTTGTATGACCAGGATTTGACTGTGGAACTGGTGAGCTTCCTGCGTCCAGAACGTCGGTTCGCTCACCTCGACGCACTGAAGGCTCAGATTGCCAAGGACATCGTCGCAGCCCAAAAAGCCCTATTCTGAACCCGGAAGGTGACCTTTCACCCGCTCAGTTCGAACTCAAAAACAACTCACCAATAATCTCCTTTTCTCTGTCCGTTTTATCGAAGCAGGCCCACTGGATTCTTTCCGGTATTGCATCGGGAGTCGGAGCCGGTTCAGCGTCTTCCGAATGAACCCACGTCCCATCGTCGCTCTCCTGCTGTGTCTGTCCCTCAGCTGTCCGGCCTGGAGTGCGGACACATCGAAGAAAGCGGGGGCCGGCAAACCCATTCCGTGGATCGCCCTCTTCGACGGCAAGTCTACTTCAGGATGGCGCGGGTTTGGCAAAGCCACCTTCCCGGAGCACGGTTGGATCGTAAAAGACGGCTGGCTGACCCATGTCGCAAAAGGAGGCGGTGGCGACCTCATTACCGACCGGCTCTTTACCGACTTTGAACTGCGCTTCGAGTGGAAAATCTCGACGGGCGGCAACAGCGGCGTGAAGTACTTCATCGACGAGGCCCGCAAGGCCGCCATCGGCCATGAGTACCAACTCATCGATGACGCAGCACATCCCGACGCCAAGCTCGGCCCGAAACGCCAGACCGCCGCGCTTTACGATGCCCTGCCAGCCCAGTCGCCCCGGGTCAAGCCGGCCGGACAAATCAATGAATCGGCCATCCTCGTCCACGGAGATTCCGTTGAGCATTGGCTCAATGGCGATTGCGTCCTCAAGTACCGGATCGGTTCCCCCGAACTCGTAGCAGCCAAGGCCGCCAGCAAGTTTAAAAACGAACCGAAGTGGGGCACCCGCTTTGCGACTCCCATTCTGCTTCAAGACCACGGCGATGCCTCTGAATTTCGCAACATCCGCATCCGTGAGCTAAAGTAACTTTCTTCGGCCGGTCTCAACGCCCTGCCACCATCCCGCCCAAACCGCTTCCAGCCTGTCCCTCTGGCTTGTCGCGGGATCCTGGGATAGCCTGTCCCCAGATGACCCGTCTCCGGAGATTTCTTACGCACCTGTTCTTGGGGCTCTGCATCGGCGCGGCACCACTCTGCGCCGACGGCGCAGATGACGCGTTCATCCGCATTTACAACCTGATCCAACAGGCCGAGGCCCATCGAGAAACTGGGCAATGGTCCTCGGCCCGCGAAGCATTCACCGAGGCCCAGTCGGGCTTGGAAGTGCTCCGCCGAAATTATCCGACTTGGAATGAACGGGTGGTGGCCTATCGAATTCGCTACGTCGGCGAGCGCCTGGAGGCTCTTAAAAAAACTCCTGAGGCATTCAATAAGCCCTCCGCCAACCCGGCAACTTCTGCGGCCGTGGCCTCCAATACGCCACCCACCGTGGCCCTGGCTCCGAATGGTGAAGTTGTGGCGCAATTCGAGCAGCTAAACCTCGAAATCCAGCGTCTCTCAGGCGACAAGCAATTGCTCGAAGCCAAACTGCGCGAAGCCCTCTCCGCCCAACCTGCCCCGGTAGATCCGCGTGAATTCCAATCGGCCATCGAACGGATCACCGCCCTGCAGACCACCAACAAGGTTCTTTTAGCCTCCTTAGAACAGCAACAAACCGAGCGCCGCAACCTCGTAGACAAGGTGGTCGCCGACGAGGCCCGAGCCGCCCTCGATGAGGCCAACAAGAGCCTGCTAGAACAGAAGGTTGCTGCTGGGCGCATTGAAAAACAAAAGCAGGAGATCGAAACCAAACTAAAGAGCCTTCAGGCCGGACCGCTGCAAACCCTTCAAAAAGAGAACTCGACGCTCAAACAACAGGTTACCGAACTGAAATCGGATACTGAACGCGGAAAACAGGTCGCTGATCTTGCTGCCAAACTCGCGCAAATCCAGATCAGCCTCGATGAGTCCAAGAAACGAAACTCAACCCTAACCTCCGAGAAAACAGGACTGGAGCGACAACTGGCAGAACTCCAAGCCCGCACCTCCGAGGAAAGCCTGTCAAAGATCCGACAGCTGGAGAACTCCCTGGCACTAGCCAAGGCCAATGCGGAACACTCTCTGGCCAAAGCTGAATTAATCGCAGGCACGCTGGCCAAGGAGAAACAGACCCGCACCGACCTAGAACTGTCCAACCAGGCGCTCAAGACCAAGATCAACGACCTCACCCGAGGCGCCGAACAGCGTGCGGATGCGGTGAAAACCCTCGAAACAGCCTTGGCCGCCGAAAAAGCCGAACGCGAGGCCGTCCGAGCAGAACTCGCCGCCACGGAACGTAAACTGGCCAGCGCAACCAACGCTGCAACCAATACCGCGGCCGTGAACGCCAGTGTGCGCAGCACCGAACTGACAACCCTGCGATCCGAGGTTTGGAAGATCCGAGCATCACTCAAGGAGGGAGCCTCCCGAGAGGCGGAACTCCGAACGGCCTTATCCACGGAACGCGAGTTTCGCGAACGACTGGACCGTGAAAAGGCGGCCCTCGAAAAACGCCTCACCCTCGCCCTCAAGGCCGGTCCAGCACCGGAGACACCCGTTGTAGCCAAAGACACCTCCAAGGCTTTAGCCAAGATGGAGACGCGGGTTCGAAAACTCGAAGAAGAGCGCGACGCGCTTCAGCAGCGCCTTCAAAAACTCACTCAAACCACCCAGCGCCGGCTGTCCACCGGAGCCACATGGCGGGCCGTTACGGCCCGAGAACAAGTCGAAGAGTTTCATCGCCGGCGCCGTTGAACCGACTCCCTCCCAAGCTCTTATGGCCAGCAAGTTCTTCGTCCCCGGCACAGATCGAGCCCCCAAAGTGGGGGATCTGTTTGCCACCATCGCTCCTCGATATGATGTGATCAACGATCTCCAAAGCTTCGGAATGCACCGGCTTTGGAAGCAACAAATGGTCACTGAGGCGGGCCTCCAACCCGGAAAACACGCGTTAGACGTCTGCTGCGGGACCGGCGATGTCACCTTCCGATTGGCCCGAACCGGAGCCGACGCCATCGGCTTCGATTTCAGCCACCCCATGCTCGCGGTCGCGGCAGAACGGGCGGCCCAGGATCCACTGCCTGCCGGTTCAGGCACGGTTTGTTTCCAACAGGGAGACGCCCTCCAACTTCCCTTTGCCGACCGGTCTTTCGACGTGGTGACCATCAGCTATGGCCTGCGCAACCTCGCCGACTTCCAGCGGGGACTGCGAGAATTGACCCGGGTGCTCAAACCGGGCGGGCGCTTGCTCGTCCTAGATTTCGGAAAACCCGACTTCCTGCCATGGCGATGGGTTTATTTCCAGTATCTCGAGCGAATTTGCCCTCTGTTTGGGCGTATTTTCTGCGGCGACGGCGACACTCACGGCTACATTCTCGATTCCTTGAAAGCCTACCCCGCTCAGCACGGGGTAGACGCCGCCTTGCGAGAACTTGGATATATCGAGACCCGCATCCAGTGCTTCCTGGGAGGCACAATGACTCTCAACGTCGGTCAACGCCAATGACCAGCAATTGGAGTCCTGAGTGGGTGGGGTAAATTCCCGTCTGGCGATTCAACCAAAGATCCTTAGCCTATTACTCAAGCGTGATGAAGATCCTCTTCCTCAATGGTCCTAACCTGAATTTGCTCGGAACCCGCCAACCGGAGATCTACGGCCGGGACACCTTGGCCAGCATCGAAGCCTCCGTTCAGGTGCGGGCCCAGGCCCTCGGAGTCTCGGTGGAGTTCCGCCAGTCCAATGATGAGGGGCAATTGGTCACCTGGATCCAGCAAGCCAAGGGGGCTGTACACGCCATCGCACTGAATGCCGCTGCCTACACGCACACCAGCATCGCCCTGCGCGACGCCATTGCTGCCGTTGAGTTGCCGGTCATCGAGTTGCACCTGTCCAACATCCACGCCCGAGAGTCCTTCCGGCACCATTCGATGATCGCCCCGGTTTGCCGCGGGCAAATTAGCGGATTTGGTGCTTTGTCCTATATTCTGGCTCTGGAAGCGGCCGTTAATGTTAACAACCTGGCGTAAACCTTGATTTTTACTCAAGTTGACGCAAAAACGAACCAGAAGTGAGTCTTGACCTAGGAAGCCAAATCTCCCTAGGTTGCCTCCAATGCGACACGCAACTGTCACTCACGGAGGTTCCTCCGGAGCAGTTTCGGTTCGGCAAGTAAGATCATCTTGAGGAGTTCCGCCCAATCCCTTGGAACGGCTCCAACCCAAAAAGCACCGTGGACCTGAAAGAAATCAAATCGATCATCGACCTGATGAAGAAGAACTCGCTCTCGGAGTTCGAACTCGAGGAGAAAGACTTCAAGATCAAGCTCAAGCGCCCTATCGGCGGATCGGGCCCCATGTTGGGAGGCCCGGTGGACGACCCCGAGTTGACGGCCTATTCGGCATTGGCTCGTCAGTCGGCTGCCTCCGTACCGGCTGCACACGCTCACAGCTCCAGTTCAAGCGGTCCTGAATCGGAAATTAAGAGCCCGATGGTCGGAACCTTCTACAACACCCCTTCCCCGGACTCGGCACCCTACGTCGAGATCGGCAGCGAAGTCGGACCCGACACCGTCGTCTGCATCCTGGAAGCCATGAAGGTCATGAACGAGATCAAGGCCGAAGCCCGGGGCATCATCACGTCCATGGTCGCAGAAAATGGCAAACCGGTTGAGTTTGGCCAAGTTCTGTTCAAGATTCGCCCGCTTTGAATCGGTGGCTCTCCTGCTGCCTGCTCTGAGATACTCCCAATTCCCGGCAGACTCGACGTTGTCGAGTCTGGCACCGGAGGGTTCCCGTACCTGTCATGTTTGAAAAGATCCTGATCGCCAACCGTGGTGAAATCGCCATGCGCATCATCCGCGCCTGCCGCGAGATGAACATCAAAACGGTGGCCGTCTATTCCAAGGCGGATGCCAACTCGATGCATGTCCAGGTTGCCGACGAGGCCATCTGCATCGGAGACGGCCCCTCGACCGACAGCTATCTCCGAATCGACCGGCTCATTTCAGCCGCGGAAATCACCGACGTGGATGCCATTCATCCCGGCTACGGTTTCTTGAGCGAGAACGCACATTTCGCCGACGTCTGCGAGAGTTGCAACATCCGCTTCATCGGACCCCGTTCGGCGGCCATGAATGCACTGCACGACAAGTCGAGCAGCCGCGATCTCGCCAAGCGGGCCAAAGTCCCAACGCCTCCCGGTTCGGATGGCTTGGTCGAGACCGAGCAAGAAGCACTCACGGTCGCCAAGCGCATCGGCTATCCAGTGATGATCAAGGCCATCGCCGGCGGTGGTGGTCGCGGAATGCGAGCTGCCCACAATGACATATCGCTCATCAAGGGGTACCACACCGCTCGCACCGAAGCCGAAAAGGCTTTCGGCAATTCCGGGGTCTACATCGAGAAATTCATCGAGAACCCGCACCACATCGAGTTTCAAATCCTCGGCGATACCCGCGGCAACATTATCCATTTGGGTGAGCGAGACTGTTCCATCCAGCGCCGCCACCAGAAGGTCATCGAGGAAACCCCCTCGCCGCTGCTCGACCGAAAAGACCTCAAGGATCTTCGCAAGAAGATGGGCAAGGCAGCACTGGCCATCGCCGAGATGGCCAATTACACCAATGCCGGCACTGTTGAGTTCATTGCGGACGACACGGGCAACTTCTACTTCCTAGAGGTCAACAAGCGCATTCAAGTAGAGCATCCCATCACCGAAGAGGTCACAGGGGTCGACTTGGTGAAACAGCAAATCCTCATCGCTGCCGGCGAGAAGCTCACGATCAGCCAGAGCGATGTGGTCCTCAAAGGCCATGCCATCGAGTGCCGGATCAATGCGGAGGATCCCTTCAACGACTTCCGCCCAAGCCCC
>Ga0209444_10000322_pt1 | contig 25833 bp, 27 predicted proteins | sample LauGreFaBDMM15DN_2_FD_188215 | JGI IMG/M metagenome (GOLD analysis project Ga0209444, IMG submission 188215) | Freshwater lake microbial communities from Lake Michigan, USA - Fa13.BD.MM15.DN (SPAdes) (version 2) | ecosystem: Environmental > Aquatic > Freshwater > Lake | place: Lake Michigan... | reverse complement strand
TGGAACATCTACTGCTCACGGATTCCGTGTAGGAGATGTTGTAACAATTAGTGTTACAAATGCAACAGCACTTAACGGTGTTAGAACAATTACTGCAGTTCCAACAACAACAACCTTTACATTTACCACTACAACAAGCGGAACTATTGCCTCTGCTGGTGATGCTGGTACTGCATTTCTTGATTATGGTTACTACGCAGTTACAGACTTCGCCTCTGAAGGATCTACTACTGCGTATAACGTACCTGGTAGCAGTTCATATAATGCTGACAACGATGTTGACTTCATTATTGCTTCATCAGAGGATCCAACCTCTTAATATAAATAAGAAGAAGGGCGGACGACGTGTCGGTCGTATCATTGATACAACTAGCCGTTGTTCGCCCTTACTTTTTAGGATTGGTATAGACAATGGGTAATCTTTGGGTAGATGTTAACGAACTTGGCTCTACTTACGCAGAGTCTCAGTATGCATATGATGCTGTAAAAACAGCCTCGTACCTGCTCTGGGGCATGTCTGGGAGAAAATACTCTGGCGTAACAACTGTTACCGAGCGATATGTCTCTTCCTATGACCCTTACATCCGCACAGGCGCCTCTATGCTTACATACTCCCCTACTTTAGTCAGGGGAAATGTTGAAAATATCAGACTAAATGGTTCAGGACCTTACCAACAAGATGACTTTTCAGGCGATGGAACGTCTGCAAGCACTCGTGTACGCCTTCGTGGTCGTAAAGTAATAAGAGTTCACACGCTAAGAGATAGAGATGGTCTTGTAATAGACCCAAGAGATTACTATCTAGTAGAGCACTCAACAATTCTTGCTACCCCTGGGGCTAGCTGGACATCTTCTAATATTGAAGTTACTTATTCATATGGAACACCACCACCGATAGCAGGAAAAGCTGCTGCTCGACTACTTGCCATTGAACTTGTTAAGTTGTATGAAAATGATGATACCTGCGCCCTACCTCAACGTGTAACCTCTGTTGCTCGCCAAGGTGTTTCGTATACAATTTTAGATAATCAAGATTTTATTGATGAACTTAGAACTGGTCTATATGCTGTAGACCTATTTTTAAAAACAACTAATCCAGACCGAGCAAGAGCAAAAGCAAAGGTATTTAGCCCTGACACTCCTAGAGCACGTCGTCCTATTCCTAAGCCATATCAGCTAACAGAGACTCCTTATGACCTGAAAGTTCTTACTTCTGGTGCATCGCTAGTTCTTTATTTAAATGAAATAAATGGAGAATTCTTAGAAGACGACGCGTCATGGGAAGTGTCTTTGACTGTATCTGATCACTCTTACACAAAGTCAGAGGATTTAGAAAACTCTATTAGTCTCAGCCGTGTTAATGGAATCATAACTATTTCTCCAACTTATAGTCAAATATTAGATATTATTGGTCCAAGAGAGCCTGGTGTTTATGACATCTACTGCACTCGACCTAGTTTGGGAAATCCTGCTGTTGATGAAGTAATTAACCTACTTACAGCAAACGTATCATTTGAACTTTACACAAGAGTAGAGCCAATTTATACACTGTAGGATATATACAACAAGTAGGATATATACAACAAGTAGGAGAGACAAATGTCGACAGCAATAAATAAGGCAACTGTTAGTAGCAGTGCCAAAAATCTTGCTGTATTTTTAGACGCAGTTCTTACTCAAGTTGTCACTTCTTACGCTTCCTACACTATGCCACTTCCTCTGCGTAGATACTACACACTAGGTCAACCTGTAGTTGATTGCGAACAAGTAGTTGTTTCTTTTGTGCAGATGTATGTTGGTGCTCCAGGTGATGAAGCGACTCAGCCTCGTAGATGTAGCGACCCACGGAGTGCGACAATTAATGTTTCCGTATCAAGGGCAGTGCCAGTAGTTGGTCAAAACGGTAGACCACCTTCTGCTGAAACAATAGAAAGTTCTTCAGAAATTACTGCCTATGATGCATGGATTTTACTAGATAGCGCTTCTCAGTTAGATACTTGGGAGGCCTCTGGCTTTGGCCTTGGAGTTATCGCAACTGTTGAAGTTGCTGCCCCTGAAGGTGGTTTTCAAACTGTAACTTTGACCCTGACTGCGGCGGTTCCGTAAAATGGCAACAGTAGTTATTAGAAAAACAGAGTTAGATTTTATGCTCAATAACCCTTCGGGAGATGTCGGAAAATATCTAGCGAAGAAGGGAAGAATAGTTCAGGCTGCTGCTAAGGCTCAAGTTGGAGTTAGAACTGGAGCACTTCGTTCTTCTATTCATATGCGCCACTTGCGTGATTCTAGAGGTCAATTTGTAAAAATTGGCTCATCTTTGAACTATGCACTACTTCATCATGAGGGAACTAAGCCTCATATCATCGTTCCCGATAGGGCAACGGTACTTAGGTTTGTTAGCAGGGGCCGTGTGGTTTATGCCCACGCAGTTATGCACCCTGGAACAAAGGCAAATCGCTATCTTACTGACAACTTAAAGTTGGTAAAATAGTTAGCAGTTTACTATGTCAATAGTAGATAAAGACACACGAGAAACGAGGAAAAACAAAGATGACAAATACAAGATTTAGGGATTTTGGTGCTGGTGACAAAGTTTCAGAACCCCTTTCTTTCAAACTCCATGGGGAGGAATTTCACTGCAAACCAGCACTCCAAGGAAAAGTTCTTTTGGACATGGTTGCTACTGCTCAGTCAGGCAATGAAAGCGCAATTGCAAACAATTTGATTGAAACTTTTTTTTCAAAAGCGTTAATTGAAGAAAGCCTTGTTCGTTTTAATGCTCTGCTAGAAGATTCAGAAAAAATCGTAACTGTAGAAACGTTAGGAGAACTTACTTCCTGGTTAGTGGAGCAATATTCAAGCCGCCCTACGCCGGGGCCAGAGGACTCCTTGAGTGGGCAGTAGACCTTTGGCCTTATGTCAATGGAAAAGCACTAATGAGCGGCCTACAGCTTTCTGAGTTGTCTTCTTCTGAAATGTTAGACGTTATACACGTCTTATTTGAAGAAGATTTTACTAACGCTGTTAGTGGAGAACAAATTGACGCAAAGAACAAGATTAGAAAGATTATGTATAGAGAGTTTTATGACAAAACTTATACATATGGTGGAAGTTCAAATGAGCAATCTGGTGACTTTGAAAACGCTCCAATGGATTATAGCGATATAACTCCGTTTGACCCGAAGAAGGCACCAGTAAAACCATTTGTTCCTGCTACAGAGATTAATGAAAACTCTCCAAAACCATTTGGAAAGTTACTAGACGGCCCGTTGGGCTAAGAATGTCGGGAGGTGATGGCACGTGGCAGTTGTAGGTGATGCATTTATAGTTGTTCGGGCCATCACTACTGGCGTTGAAAAAGACATTAAAAATGCTTTTAAGGGAACTGATCGTATTGGTGACCAAGCAGGAAATGATGTTGGTAGGTCTTTTCAAAAAGGATTTAGACGCAATAATAGTGGAAATATGTTTGGCAACCTTATTAAGCAAAGCGTTGCAGCTAAAGAAGCGTTTTCATCTCTAACACGAAAAGGTTTTGCTCTTCAACCAATTTTAGCCGCCCTTGGTGGCATTATTGGATTACTTGGAACATCTTTACTTTCTCTCGGTTCAGTTATTTCGGCTGCGACTTTACCGGCTTTGGCGGTTCTTGGGCAAAGCTTTACCGCTGTTGCTCAGGCGGCTATCACTCTTAAATTAGCCTTCTCTGGAGTTGGCAAGGCAATTGGACTTGGAACTAAAGCCAAAAAAGCTGGGGCAGATAAATCAAAAGCACTTGAAAAAGCAGAAGATAGGCTCACTAAAGCACAGAGGGCGCTAGCAGATGCTTATGAAGATGCTGCAACTAGAGAGAAAAAAGCAAAGAAACAGATTATTGATGCTGAAAAAGAATTATTTGATGCTCGTGAACAAGCAATTGAACAGTTACAGCAAATTGGTTTTGAATCAGAAGATGCTGCTATTGCAGAACAAAAGGCTGCACTTGAGTTAGAAAAAGCACGTGAGTCTTTGGCTCGCGTATCAGACCTTCCACCAAACTCTCGTGCTCGTAAAGAAGCAGAACTTGCTTTTGCTCAGGCGGATTTAAATTATAGAAAAGCAATTGATGCTAATAATGACTTAAAAAAGACAGAAGCCAAAAATGCTGAACTTGCTAAAAAGGGTCCGCAAGCTCTTGTTGATGGTCAAGAAAATGTTGTTAGTGCTTTAGAGGCAGTAAAAGATGCTACTAATGGCTATAACGAAACAATAAAAGACAATGAGCGTTCAATTCTCAGTGCCACTGAAGCACGTGATGAGGCAGCAGAAGCCGTCAATGATATAAAAAACAACAAAGACGCAACAGATGCTTATGCTGACGCCTTAGCAGAGTTATCAAAAGAGGCAAGAGCCTTTGCTGAATACATGGTTAACACTTTTATACCAGCACTTAAAGACTTAAAAGCAGCAGCGGGTGAAAAGCTATTTCCACAGTTGGAAACTGCTTTAGAAAATCTTAGAACTAAACTATTTCCAAGACTAATCCCACTTCTTAAAGAGACTGGCGATGTAATTGGAAGAATTGCTGTAAAGTTTTCCGAAGCAGTCACTAAAGGGGAAAATTTAGAAAGACTGGAAAGAATTTGGAAATCTAACGATAAAGTATTGACCAACTTTGGTGATGCCGCAACTAACCTTTACGAGATTTTTTTAATCCTTCTTGACACTGCTCGCCCTCTTACAGAAGAGTTTTCTAAGTGGATTGCTACTGTAACTGGAGCATATAAAGAGACTCTTAACACTAAAGAAGGTGTAGAGAAACTCAACGATAAGTTTCAAATTGCTAAAGGAATCCTAAAAGATTTAGGTAAGATTTTTGGAAACGTATTTGGTGGCTTAGGAAAAATTATCTCTGCCAACGTTGGTCCAGGTAGTGGTGGACAGATATTTTTAGATTATCTAAAAGAAGTAACTGGAAGATTTAAGAACATAACCGAAATTGATGGACGTCCTCTAAAAGACTTCTTTGCCGATGCCGCTGAAAATGGAACAAAACTTTTAACTCTTCTTGGCAATATAATTGGCGGATTTATTACTTTAGCCGATAATAAAGGCCTTGGCATTTTCCTAGATCAACTAAACGTTGTGACGGACATATTCCAACGAGTTGGAGAAAACTTAGACGCATCGCTTCCAGCATTTGGTGGCTTCCTAATAGAGTTTGCTAAATTTATAGAACTAGTTACAGAGGCTGGCTCTGTAACAATCTTCTTTGAGACATTAAAAACTGCTTTTGTATTTTTAAATAATTTTTTACGTTCAGAACTAGGTCAGCGTATTCTTGAACTTTCTGCTCAGATTCTTCCTCTTCTTGCTGCCTTTGGTCTCCTTGCTAAAGTTGGCGGATTTTTTGCTAAAGTTCTTATCGGCGCTTTTGCTCAAATACTAAAACCATTGCAATTTATTGGTACTGCATTTGGTGCGATATCTACTGCCACTGGAATTGCTTTAGGGCCTCTTATTGCTATTGCTGCCGTTATCGCTGCGGTAGTTGCTGTTATTGCACTTTTATTTATAAAAAGTGAAAAACTTAGGGAAGCATTTATGCTTTTGGTGGACGGCGCTCTTGGTGCTCTTAAAGGAGCATTCAAAGATATTATGGGAGCAATTGAGAGCATAATGCCATCAATTAAAAGTGTTGGCTCTCTTTTTGAGAGCGTTGGAAACTTCTTAGCAGTAACCCTTGTTCCTATTTTAAGTTTTATTCTTGTTAGAGCCATTGGTGTTCTTTCTGGAGCAATTCAAAAAGTTATCTATGTCATTGGTGGAATTATTGAAGCCTTCAAGGCCGTGTGGTATTTTGTAAAGGGAATCTTCCAACTTCTTACAGGCAACACCGAAGGTGCTGCTGACTCTATGAAAAAGTCTTTCTCAGCGGCATTTAGCGCTATTAAGAATACAATTAAATCAATTCTTGCTCCTTTTGTTGCAGTTATAAACGCTATTTCAGATGCATGGAATAACTCGGTTGGAAAGTTTAGTTTTACTGTCCCTAAGTGGGTTCCAATTATTGGTGGAAACACGTTTAAGGTTCCTAACCTTCCTCGTATTAATCTAGCAAGTTTTGCAGAGGGAGGAATTGTTGCTCCACGAGAAGGTGGAGTTATTGCTCGTGTAGCAGAGGCAGGTCGCCCAGAGCGTATTGAACCTTTAGACCCTACTGGTCTATCTGTTCGCGATAGAGCAATTATTGATCGTATATCTGGACAGGGAACAACTGTAAACGTAACAGTAAATCCTTCTGCTGGTATGGACGAAAGAGAACTTGCCTCTATTGTCTCTCGTCAGATTGCTTTCCAACTTCGTAAGGGAGCTGCATAAGATGGCAAGAGATAACTTAATCGTCAACCCTTCGTTTAAGACAAATACGACTGGCTGGTCTGCAACAGGGTCTTCAACGATTGCCCGTATCACCACAGACTCATTTTCTGGCTCTTCCTGTCTTGAGATTACAAAGGCCGCAACTACAAACTCGGGGGCAGTAATTGCATCTCGTATCTCTGTGAGCGCTGCTAACTCCTATGCCGTTTCTGTATATGTAAAGGTTCCTGAAGGGCAAGAGACAGGCACCCTACAAATTAACGTTAGCTGGTATACCGCTCTGACAGGCGGCAGCCTTATCTCCACAACCTCTACAACAGGTTTAGAGAGCCTCCCAGGCAACGATTGGGTAAGACTAGTCGGCGTAATGACTGCACCTGCATTAGCCCTTGGAGCGTTAGTCTCAGTTGTTCAACCCTTAGCTGGTACGGTCAGTAAGAAATTTTATGCAGATGCATTTTTGTTTGAGGCTGCCTCCTATGTCGGAGAATATTTTGACGACATAACGCAGGCGGCTGAAAACAAGTCCGTTGATCTTGCTCTTACTCCACTCCCACAGCCTCATTTAACGGGAATGAAGTTACAGGCAGATATATCTTTAAATGATTTTACTTTTAATACAGTTGATGAGTATGGAGTTGTTTGGGTAGTTACCGATATTGGTGGTTGGTGGCAACATCCTTCTCCTACAATACCTGAGGTATCTAGAGGCTGGGGAGATGGTTCATACGATGTTAAAGGTAAATACAACGCAAGAAATATAACTTTTGAAGGTGTCATTTTGACCCCAGACCCTGATTTACTTGCTGCTGCTAGAGATAGATTTGTTGCCGCTACAAATCTAGTTTATACAGGTGCATGGCTTAAAACAGATGAAGGCTCTTACACTAAAGCATCTTATGTAAGGTTAAGCGGAGACCCAGAAATACAGACAGTAAATGCTCGCGGGCGCACCGAGTTCTCTATCGGACTCAGAGCAGCAGATCCTATAAAGTATAAGTGGAATACAGAAGACTCCATCTACGGGTATGAAAACGTATTAATACCATGTGAAGCATCGTCTCCAGCAGCTGATGGCACCGAGATTATAGAAAACGAAGGTAACTATCCTGTTAGCGTATATCTGACTATTACTGGTCCACTAGTTGGTCCAACGGTGATATCTAACGACACTGCTGAAGAACTCATTACTATTACAGGGACTTTAAGAGATGTCACTACTAAGACAATTAATAATAGAGGCTTAACTGATAATTTAGTGACCCTCTCAACTACTGCCACTCACGGATTAGTTGTTGGCGATGTTGTGACCATTTCTGGTCTTGGCTCTCCCTATAGTGGGGAAGTTGTAGTACTTAGTGTCCCTACAACTACTACATTTACATATGGGGCAACTGGCTCTAATGTGGCTTATGGAGCTGGAAGTGGAACTCTTACTTATGGCCCAGATACTTTAGAAATCAACACCTACGACAGGTCTGTATTCTTAAATGGAGAGTATTTGGGAGCAAGAGCAAAATTAGAAGTGTACAATGATTGGATTAATTTGTATCCAGGTAATAATACAATTAGTTTTTATGACGCAGGCAGTACTGTCAGTTCAACGGCTACTTTATCTGTAGACTATCGCTCTGGATGGCTTGCTTAAACTTAAAAAACTTAAGGAAATAAAATGACAACTAATGAAATTACCTCAGCTGATTATCGATACTACGCTGTAGATTTACTTACAAACACCGTGTTGTCAGAGATACCATTTGTAGATGTCACCTACGGAAGGGCTCTGAGTAAAGCAGGTTCATTTTCTGGGTCAATTCCTGTAGTTGAAGCAAACGCTCATTTAAATCTATATGAGAACACTATGCCAGGAAAAACAGCAATATATATTCTTAGAAATGGCGTATGCGTCTGGGGCGGAATTATATGGAGTAGAAGCTACTCTCCTCTTGATAAAAAGTTAACTGTTGATGGCGCGGAGTTTATAAGTTATTTGTATCATAGAATGGTATGGCAAACTCTTTATTATGGAAGTGAGCCTTATTACTGTAGCAAATACCAAGCAGCCTCTGGTACAGCAACTATCTACACTAGTACAGACCATGAATTTTTAGTAGGAGATGTTGTAAAGGTTTATGCGCTAAATAATGCTTTAAATGGTACTCATGTAATAACAGCGATTCCATCTGCTTCAAGTTTTTCTTTTGTCTCCGCTGCGACGCTCTCTTTAAGCCCATCGGATATAGGTCAGGCTAGAACTGTTGTTGATTCTTATGATGTTGCTAGGGATATTTTAGGCTGGTTAAATGAAGATTTTGTTACAAATAACTTTTTACATGACGAGGCTTATGGCGATGAGCGTATAAATTTTCCAGCCACGGACGAAGAGTACACAGTAACAAATAAGCTTTGTGTTTCAAGCACTGCTACTTTGACCCTAGATAGACCTCATGACCTAATACCAGGTCAACTTGTTGAAATTGCAGCTGTAGATGATTTACTAGATGGCTATCGCACTATTACAGCAGTCCCAACTAGTACCACTATTCAATATAGCGTTACTGGTTCTGTAAATATCTCAACTGCTGCCGTAACTGCATACACGAGTTATGATGTAACTTCAAAAAGCATATCTACTACCACTCTACCTATAACATTTAAAGCAGTCTCCTCTAATGTTGCAACTATTACAACAGGCTCTGCTCATGGGCTTGCAGTAGGCGATTATGTGAGCATATCAAAATTAGATAACAGCGTTTCTTATAGTAAAACAGCCTCTGCATCTAGTGGAGTTACCACCCTTACAGTTACAAGTGCTACTAATTTAGTAGCAGGAATGTTAGTTTCTATAGTTGGAAAACTTAGCGCTAATACTATTGTTGAGAAAATAGTTGGAACTACTGTTACTCTCAACAAACCAACTTTATTTGCTATATCTTCTGAAACTGTGAGTTTTACAATTCAATCTGTATTAAATGGCACTACTAATGTTTTATCGGTACCAACCAGTACCACTTTCACAATACCAGTAGATAGTTCTGATGTTGGTAGTACCGCTGTTGCTGCCGATACAGGTGAGGCTTCCTATAAAAGCGTTACCTTAACTACATCAAGTAATCACGGAATAGTGGCAGGTAAAAGTATTGTTGTTGAAAATATAGGAAGTGACTACGATGGTAATTTTGTAGTAGCATCGGCTCCAGATGTTAAAACTTTAAAATATACAGTTTTTTCTAGTTTAAATTATGCTACTACAGCAGTTTCTGGAGGAACTGTTTCTTGGGGCGGTAGATTAGTTGCTGGAACTTATGGCTCTTATTCTTCTAACTCTGATGTAGGCATAGACTCTACTGAAGATTTAAGTGGGAAGTATTTAGGGTCAAGTAATAAAGTATTTAGAGGCTCTGATTTAGAGTCTTTTGGAAATATATTAGAAGAGTTTACTCAAGAACTCGAAGGCTTTGAGTACAGAATCGATTGTGATTTTGAAAATGATAGTTTTACTAGAACATTTACTTTTGTTCCTTTTGCTGACCCACCTGTAAGAATAGCTGTAACATTTAAACAACTAACATCTAATATTGCAACAATAACTACAAGCACTGCCCATGGATTAGTTGCAGGAGATGAGACTGTTGTTACAAATGTTGGCTCATCATTTGACGGAACATTTGCTGTTGTCAGCGCTCCTACTGCAACTACTTTTACCTTCTACTCTTATAATAACAACGTTCCCTCCACTGCATCCACGGGGTATATAGGAGTAGTTCATCCATTAAGTGTTTTAGGCGCTGACCGATATGTTTTTGAGTATCCAGGGAACATTTTTCAATTTACTTTAAATGAAAACGCAGAAAAATCTGCCACTAGAATGTGGGTAGGTGGTTCTGCTGATGGATTAGATGGAACTGCTAGCCAACCTTATGCTGCAGCAGCTGCAAAAGATTTATTGAGTCAAGGTTGGCCGCTCTTAGATGAGATGGAAGAAAAAAATGATGTAAATACTGTTGCTGCTGGTAAAGAGGCTTTATATGACTATGCTTTAGACTTTTTAGGAGAGTCTAGGCCTCCAGAGGCAACTTTTACTATAGATGTTAATGGATCTCTTGATCCTGTTGTTGGCTCTTACTACCCAGGAGACTGGTGCTCAATAATTCTTGATGATGAGTTTGTTAGAATGCGTTTAGCAACTGATTTAGAGCCTAGAGGTGATGTAATTGTTCGTAAAATTGTTGGGTACACGGTTGGTGTACCAGAGAGTCCTTCTTTTCCAGAAAAAGTAACACTAAATCTTGAAACTGAGTGGAAGGAGGATAGAAAGAATGTCTAGTAGAAGACGTAATAGTAGAAAGAATCTAGGAAATAGCATATCTGACATACAAAGACGTATACGACGTATGGAACGAAAGCCTATACGAACTAGGCTTCAAAATAGAGTTATTAAGGGTTCTGCTATAGCCCCTAGCACCATTACAGCCGAAGAGGTTAGTTTTGGTACTGCTGTAGTAACTAGTGATAATCCTGCAGATGTAATTGATACTCCAAAAGAAGGATTACTGGTTGTAAATCCTACTACAAATAGTGCTTCTGTCTACTCTGAAGCTCAGGGAGATTATGTAGATGTTACTGACCCTACTGCACAGGCCGCGGCATTAGCATCACTTCAACCGAGCGCAAACACAATTGTCAATGCAAGTAATCAAATAACTGCTGTAAACACTAACGGAATCACTGTCTACTCTGGCAGTTCTCCAACAACAGGCGCACGCATAGTTATGAACTCTGCAGGTCTTGCTGGATTTAACTCTAGTAGCACTGGTGCAGGAAATGGCGCTACGTTTTCAATAAGTGCCTCAACTGGTGACGCTATATTTTCTGGCACCGTAAACGCAACTGGTGGAACCTTTACGGGATACGTTACTGCAGGAACTGCAAGATTTGGTGCAAACGTAGACAGTACAGATGATGGTATATGGATTAACGCAAATAATTATTGGTATGACACTGGAGCCTTTAAAGTTGGTGATGGCACCGAGTCAATGTCGTACTCGTCTGCTGGCGGGTTAGTTGTAACTGGAGATATTAACGCGACAGGTGGAACATTTACGGGATACGTTACTGGAGGCACGGCACGCTTTGGTGCAAACGTAGATAGTACAAATGACGGTATATGGATTGATGCAAATAATTATTGGTACGACACTGGTTCCTTTAAAGTTGGTGATGGCAGTGAATCAATGTCATACTCATCGGCTGGTGGATTAGTTGTGACTGGCGAGATAAGCGCTGGAACATTTTCAGGGAGTATATCTTCTACCGCAACTATTACTGGTGGATCATTTGTAACAACTGGAAATGTTGGCGCTTTCACTGGTAATGCTTTAACCATTACTGGAGGTGCTATCTCTGCAGGTAAAGTAGTTAGTTTATCAACTACAACCGCTTTATCAGATGGAGTTATTAATTTAGACACAGACTATATTACACTGAGCGCAGGCATAGAGACAGAAATACTTGGAGCAATTAAAATGTCTGGAAGCACAACTTTCTACGGTTTTGATAATACTATTAATGTGGACACTGCTGTTGGCGGCACATCAGCAAGAAATATTAGAAATGTGTACATAAGAACTACACTGATATCAACGTCATCTTCAGATGGCAACATAGGAGATATTTGGTTGCAATATGCTTAGGATTATAAAATGGCAATAAGAGTTAAAACTGGAGCCTCAACCTGGTCTAATGTTAGCGAACTAAGAGTTAAGACAGGGCTAAGCACATGGTCTGATGTAATAAGAGGAAGAGTAAAAACAGCAGCCAGCGTTTGGTCAGATTTTTTTACAGCCACGATAACTCCTACAATCGCGTCTACAGTAACAATCTCCCGCAATAACTCAGCCTATCCTTCAACTCTTACAGGCACTAACTTTTATTGGACAAACTCTACGTCTCTAACGTATGTCTTTCAAAAGTCATCTGATAACTCATCTTGGTCCAACATAGGCTCTGCAACATCTATTGCCAACCCTTCTTCTGGCTCTTCAAACACTGTTACCTACGCGCTTACAGTTTCAGACTTTCCCGCATTTGCCTCCTACTTCCGCTTTGTTGTAACTGCGGTAAACTCAACTTATTCAACAAGTGCAACTTCTCAGAGCTCGTCTGTAATTGTGTATTATGGAACACCTACTCCAGATTCAACATTCCCATCAATTACTGGAAGCACAACTGTAGGAAACACGGCGTATGGAAATATAGGAACGTGGTCATATAGTCCAACATCATATGACTATAGATGGTTTTTTATGAGTGGTGCTACGAGTTACCCACTTACATTTTCTCAAGCAAGGACTGTATCAAATAAGACCTTATCTGGATTTATAGCAGTACTTACAACATCTGCAGATCATGGGTATAAAGCCTCGGATACGCTTATAGTGACATCAATGGATTCTTTATTTAACAAATCAAATGCAACAATTAGTTCTGTTACAAGCAACACTATAACTTATACAGTAGACACTCCAACTGCATGGGCAAATGCTGGAACAGCATATTCTTCTGGAACATTTGTTTCTTTATCTGGAAATGCTTATGTTGCAGCGTCTACAATATCTTCGGTCTCAGTCTATTCTTCTGTTACCACCTATTCAACTGGAGCAATAGTTTATTCTGGAAATAATAGATATCAGTCTAATTTAAACTCCAACACTAATCATCCAGTTACAGATGTTATATGGTGGAACAATTTAGGTTCATACGCTCCAGGCGGGTCACAGTGGACACTGCAATCTTTTTCAAATACTGCTACTTCTGGAACAACAACTGCGCCTAATTATTATGAAGGGACAGTTAGCTCATCAACTTCTATATCTTTAACTGTTCCAACAACTGATTATAGAAGTCAGTTAAATATGATAGACAAAGCATTATATTTTGGAGTTAAGGCATATAATCTAGCGACACCTTCTCCATCTGAATATAGTAACTATAAACTTGTATACGGGGTTCCAGTAATTACTTTGGGGACACCAACATATCCATCTGGAACACAAGCACAGATACCATTTACTCATTCTTATATGACATCTTATAGTATAGATGTTGTAAGGGCAGGGGCTTCTCACACAGGTTATCCAACCATAATCACATCATCTACAAGCCCTATCAACATTTCTGGGCTCACAGCTGGACTTACATACACAGTTAATGTGTATCCTATAAATGGGGAAGATACGTACGGTTCTTTAAAAACAACTTCAATAACACTACCAAATGCGCCAGGGGTGCCAACAAGTTTAACAAGAACAACTGGAAATGCTGGCTCAAAAACATTTAGTTGGTCTGCACCATCATCTGGTGGCACAGTTGTATCTTATGAGTATCAATTAAATAGCCTAGGCTGGATAAATAATGGCTTATCAACATCTGTCTCTCTTACTGGATTAAGCGGAAGCAATGTTTTTCAAGTTAGGGCAGTAGGGTCGTCTCTAACTGGAACAGCGGCTAGCACTGGCTCATTTACAATACCAACCATTAACAGCGGGCCAACCTCCTCATCCGTTACATCTTCCAGCGCAACTATTTCATGGACATCTACAAACCAAAGTTCATGGTCATTGTCAGGTGTTGGCTCTTATAGCGGGTCGTCTCAGACATCTCAATCTGTCTCATTATCTGCAAGTAGTTCGTACACGCCAACATTAGTAATTACATCAGCAACTGGAGACACTGCAACAACAACTGGCGCATCGTTTTCAACTCCAGCTCAATCATTTACTGTGACGTTTAATGCAAATGGTGGAACTGGAAGCATGGCTAGCCAAACAGCAAATACTGCCACAAATTTAACTGCGTTTGGGTTTACGCCACCTGCAGGACAGGCTTTCTCTGGATGGTCAACCTCAGCTGGCGGATCTGTTGTCTATGCAAACCAAGCAAGTTATCCATTTACATCATCAGCAACTTTATATGCAATTTATTATACTTTACCGACTGCACCTAGTGCACCATCTCCTTCTGTAACATCTGGACCAACACAGACTACAGTTACAATAAGTTGGTCCGCTCCCTCAAATGGTGGCTCAGCTATAACTAGTTATGAAGCACAACTTGGGTCAAGTGGCTATTCAAATATAGGAAACGTTTTAACTCAAAGTTTAAGTGGACTTACTGCTTCAACTTCATATACATATTTTGTAAGAGCTATAAATGCTGTAGGAACTTCAACTGCTGGCTCAGTTTCATTTACAACGGCAGCGGCACCAGTTATACCTTCAGTAACTCAAATTCAATCAACAAATACAAATGCAGGACCTATTTTTATGAGTTTCGCAATAACATGTGCTAATGCTCTCTCTTGCGATGTACGTGTTGATAGAGCAGCTTCATCACCAACACCACCTACAAGTAGCTATACTGCAGGAACTAGCACCCTTCTTACCCTAAGTGGCGGGTCTGGCACTGTTAACTCCACTACGACTGCTGCCCCCGCTGGATCTAACGCTTGGTACAGAATAAGAGTTATTCCATATACTGGAGCAAGCCGAACTGGTACGGCTGGAACTCAGATAGCTAGCTCATGGAAAAGAAACACTGCAACGAGCACAACAACTACTAACCCATCACCGACGCCGTTTGGTGACGCTAGTGTATAATACTAATAAGAATACAATGGAGAGTATATGAGCAATTATACAAATATCACGATAGACGATAAAAAACGTCTAGTAGGTGAAAGAATGAAGAATAATGAAAATGCAATATACCATCTAACACTTGCCTTATTGGAATCTAATACTAATGGAGCAACAGAGGAAGAAATAAGCCAGATACATGAAGGAATAGAAAGAGCAAACTCTAATATGACAGTTTTAAATGGCGTATTGAGTGATTTGAACAATGGAGTTGACATATTTAGTCAATACTAAGACTATAAAATCAATACATAGAGATGAGTTTTTGTTATACAATTTAGCGTTACAAGGACGTTAAATGGACACAAGGAGACACAATGGCAGATTACGACTTAACCGCGGCAGATAAAATTGCGGTTATCAACTCGCACATTAAGAACATCAACTATAACAAGTTCAACGCAGAGCTAGTTATTATCGAGGAAAACGCTACATCAACGCCTTCAACTACTAAAATCGCAGACGCTAACGATCAAATTGACGAAGCCGACGCACAAATTGAAGCGCTAGAAGCACGGATTACAGCTCTTTCCTAATAACTAACCTACAACAAGGACGTTTACTTAATGGACACACCAAAGACAAAGAACGAGCTAATGATTATCGTCCTACAGCAACGTATTGGCGAAATTACTGCAAATTATGAAGGTCAGATTGCCTCTCTTCGAGCCGATCTGACTCAATTAATGGATGTAGCAAAAATTGTTGAAAATCAAGATAAATAGAGACTATGTTTGAAGTAAAAGATAGTTCTAGGACTTTACAGTTTAATGGGAAACTGCTGAGTAAATCCTCTTCGTGGCGTAAGGGTTCGGTGCGCTGGATTGAGTTTGCCCTTTACAAGACTGAGAACGGTTCTTACGTACTTTCTCGTATAGGCGTCTCTTTAATTTATCACGGGGCAACCTGTGAAAAAGTAGAACGATATAATTTAATTGACGAGTATACCGAAAATCTTGAAAAAGACGCTATTCCCTGTGAAGAGTGCTCCCCTAATAGGTCGTTGCCTATTATTTTTCCAGAAAGGTATCGCTACTGGGCTCAGGTAAGCGATAATCCTCAGCCTGTACTAGATGCGCTTTACAAATATAACGAAAGTGGGGCAAGATACCTTACCTATGTTGCTCGCGAACTCTTAGAGGCTGCTTCTAAGAATGATGAAAACATAGACACTATCTATAGGATAGAGACAATTCTATAAAAAAGAATTAAACTAGAGAAAAAGACAGAAGGATAAATGACAAACGGACTAGATGGAATTCAAGTAAGCCTTGTTGACTCTGTAGAAAAGGCAAATGAATTTATCTCTTGGTTATCTCAAAGGCGGCCGCACAGTGCAATTGCTGTAGACATCGAAACTGGAGAAAAACCAGGCTTTCCTAGAGACCACGCTTTATCTCCTTGGCATGGGGACATTCGTTTAGTTCAAGTTGGCGATGGTATGCATGGCTGGTCTATTCCTTGGTTAGAGTGGTCTGGTGTCTTTTATGAAGCAATGAATAAATTTGATGGCCCTATTGTGTGTCACAACATTGCATTTGAAGCACGATGGTTTGCAATTAAATCTAACTGGGAAATGCCTTGGCATCGTGCACATGACACGATGATTATGGCTCACCTTATCGACCCGCTTGGCCCTGGTGGATTAAAACCTCTATCAGCAAGACTTGTAGATGGTCACGCTGCTCATCTTCAAGATAAGTTAGATACCGACCTAGCAAAAAATGGTTGGACTTGGGGAACTGTTCCCACAAACTTTGAGCCTTACTGGTCTTATGGCGCACTCGATACTATTTTAACAATGCGCCTGTGGGAAAAGTTTTATGAAAAATGTGGTCCTGGTCAGCCTTATCACAAAGCCTATGAAATCGAGATGGCCGCTAGAAAAATAGTTACTCGTATGGAGATAAACGGTGCAAGAGTTGATTTAGAGTACTCGAAACGTAAATACGAAGAACTTATTAACTACACGGAGTCGGTAAAAGAGTGGGCTGCTAAAACCTATGCTGGAACTAGTATTACCAGCAATATTCAACTAGTAAGATTATTTGAAAAACTTGGCGCAGAGATAACTGAAACCACCCCTTCTGGTCAAAAATCTGCAAGTAAAGACCAACTTCACTTACTAACTATTCAAGGCAATGATGAAGTTAAAAACCTTGCCGAAACAATTTTAAAACAGCGTAAAGCAGATAAACTGGCAAATACCTACTTCCTTAACTTCTTAAACAAATCAATTGATGGCATTGTTCACCCTTCTGTAAAAACATTAGGTGCTCGTACCTCTCGTATGTCTATTACTGACCCAGCATTGCAGACCCTGCCAAAGGGAGATGACACTGTTCGTAGAGCCTTTATACCTAAAGATAAAGACCACGTAATTATTACCTCTGACTTAGACCAGGTCGAGTTTCGTATGTTTGCTTCTTTATCTAGAGACCCTAATTTAATTAATCTTTTTAATCGCGCTGACGCCACTGGCTCAGACCCATTTACTGAAATTGGTCGAGAGGTTTATCAAGAACCAGAGATGGTTCGTTCAGATAAAAGACGTAACTTAATTAAGGGAATGGTTTATGGTCGTCTCTACGGCGCTGGAGTGGCTAAGCAGGCCATCACCGCTGGAGTTCTAGAGTCTCAGATGAAATCTGTATCAGATGCTTTTGATAAGCGTTATCCAGGAATGATTAAGTTTCAAAAAGATATTGAAAATCTTGGTGTTCGCAGGGAGAGGGATGAAGGTCAAGGTTACGTTTACACTTGGACTGGTCGTAAAATCCCTTGCGACGAAGGACGTGTCTACACTCTAATTAATTACTTGATTCAGGGCGGTGCCGCTGAGATATTTAAAAGTAATTTAATAAAACTTGACCAAGCAGATTTAACCGAATACCTTATTGTCCCTGTCCACGATGAAATTGTTTTACAGGCACCTAGAGAGAAAGCAGAAGAGTTTAAGAAAATAGTTCAGGAGTGTATGACAACTACTGAAGGCTGGGATGTTCCGCTAACTGCTGGAATAGATGGTCCACTAGAGAATTGGGGAGAAAAGTATTAAATGAAATACATAGTGTCTGTAGATCCTGGCAAGGCAACAGGGGTTTGTTTAGTTGAGTGGTCTGGCTTGCCAGAAGAGACTCCCGTAGTAAAAATGTCAGCAGAGGTTGACCCAGAGACATTTGCTTCTTGGATAGAGACTGCTATGTCTATTGCTTTTTCTTCTACCCAGTCCTACGATAATGTTGTGGTGGTCTGTGAACGATTTGTTATTACTGCTCAAACAGTAAGAAACTCACAGGCACCCTTTAGCCTTGAACAGATAGGGGTTTTAAAGCATATGTGTCGAACTAAGGAATATGACCCTGAAAAAATTGTTTTTCAATCCCCTGTTGATGCTAAAACTATGTTCCCCAACGAGGCTCTAAAAAAGCTAGGTACTTGGCATAAAGGCGGGGAAGGGCACGCAAACGATGCCATACGACACGCCCTTTTAAAGTTGGTTAAAAGCGGTTGGAAGCCAGTAGTTCTGCTAAAATAGATATGGACAGAAAAAAATAATCTAAAAAATATTTCAGTCCATATATAGGTAAGGAGTCAGCGTGGCAGTATCTGTAGATATAGACGCTCAAGGGGAGCACATCCTCATAAGTGCTGACTGGCGCTACAAAGAGCTCTGTAAAAGCCTTCCAGGGGCCTCCTGGAGCGCTTCTGAGCAGGTTTGGAGAGTCCCCTTAAGCTGGACAACCTGCTTAGCCCTACGCTCAACGTTTCGTAGTGATTTAGAGATAAAGCCTACTTTAGGCGCTTGGGCTGCCAATCAATTAGAGACAAGAATTGCTCCTGCTAACGCTTTGAGAGAGTTAGAGACCTATGAAGGCGATGAGGTGCTGTTCCCTCATCAAAGAGCAGGGGTTGCCTTTCTAGCAACTGCTAAAAGAGCCCTCCTAGCCGATGAACCTGGCTTAGGTAAGACTGCTCAGGCTATTAGAGCCCTAAAAGAACTACACGATAGAGGAGAAGATGTTTTCCCTATCTTAATTGTCTGCCCTAATACTCTAAAAAGTAACTGGGCAAGAGAGTTTGCTACATGGTGGCCAGATGTAGATACACAAGTTATCAAAGGCTCTGCTCTTCAACGCAAAAAGCAGTTTGAAGAACCAGCAGAAATCTTTATCATCAATTGGGAGTCCTTACGCTCTCACTCAAGACTTTCCCCTTACGGCTCTATCTCTTTAACAAGGTGCAAGGCTTGCGGGGGTCAAGATGAAAAAATTAGCGAGAACCGTTGCGAAGTCCATCTAAGAGAGTTAAACAGTTTTAAATTTAAAGCAGTAGTTGCAGACGAGATTCATAGAAGTAAAGACCCTAAATCAAAGCAGTCTCGTGCTCTTTGGTCTGCCTCTGGTAGCGCCGAGATTCGCTTTGCACTAACTGGAACACCTATTGCTAATAATGTTGTAGATCTTTGGTCAATACTTCACTGGATTTCTCCTAAGGACTGGCCTAGCAAGACAAAATGGATTGACCGAATGGTTGATGTAATGCTTAACGCTTTTGGCGGAATGATGGTCATAGGCGTTAAGCCTCAGATGCAAGATGAGTTTTATAGCAGCATCAATCCATATATGAGACGCATGCTTAAAAAAGTTGTACTACCTAATCTACCTCCAGTTCTAAAAGAGCGCAGAGATGTAGAGATGTCAACTAAACAGAAAAAAGCTTATCAACAGATGAGAGATTTGATGATATCTGAACTTGAGTCTGGAGACACTCTTGCAGCACCTAGCGTTCTAACTCAGACGATAAGACTTCTTCAGTTTGCTAGTTCTTATGCAACGATTGTTGTTAACGAAGTAACTGGTGAGCCTAAGGCAGTATTAGATTCTCCTTCTTGCAAAATTGATGCTTTGATGGATGACATTGAAAACGGGGACTTTGGAGATGACTCTGTAGCGGTAAGTGCCGTCTCTAAACAACTTATTAATCTGCTCAGCGCAGAGTTGACAAAGAAAAAAATTCCACATGGATTAATCACAGGGGACCAAGATGAAGATGAACGTCAAAAGGCTATTGACGATTTCCAATCTGGAGCCATAAAATGGATTCTGTTCACAGCACAAGCGGGAGGGGTTGGAATCACACTTACCGCTGCTCGTCGCCTGATAATGCTTCAAAGACCTTGGTCTTTAGTTGATTACAAGCAGGTACTAGACCGCGTACATAGAATCGGAAGCGAAATACATGACTCTATAGTAATTACCGACTATGTTACGGAAGGAACTATAGAGGAAAGAGTTATCCAAGTTTTAGAAACTAAAGCCGATAATTTTGAACAAATTGTTAAAGACAAAGACCAACTTCTAAAACTACTACAAGATGATAAGACAGGAAACCTATGAGTGGAGTTATAAGACTATCTAACTCAGAACTACAAACGTTTAAAGATTGTCGGCGTAGGTGGTGGCTGACTTACTATCGTAGACTAAAGCCTAAAAATCAAGACATGACTGGCCCACTTGCTATGGGAAGTAGAATCCACGCCGCTTTAGATGCTCACTATGCTCAGGGTGTTCCTCTGCTTACTGCACACGCTGAATTAATTGAGCAAGACAAACAACTTTTACTGCAAGATTTTAGAGACGTATCTAACCTTGAAACAGAAGGCGAGTTAGGTCGAATCATGCTCGAAGGTTATGAGCAGTGGGTAGAAGAAAACGGAATTGACGCCGAACTAGAGATGATATCTACCGAAGAAACAATTATTGCACCCTTGTTTAATGGTGAAGTAGAACTTCAAGGAAAACTTGATATGCGCGTTCGTCGTAAGGCTGATGGCGTAAGAATGTTTAGAGACTTTAAAACTGTAGGAGGCTCTCTATCTGAGTTTTCAAATATGGCTCACATGAATGAGCAGGTTATGACATACATGCTTTTAGAATCTACTAAAAGAGATGAAGCAGAAAGAAGCGAAGGTGGAATATTTACTCTTCTTAAAAAGGTTCGCCGAACCGCGGCCGCTAAGCCTCCCTTCTATGACCAAATAGAAATTCGTCATAACATCTTTACTATGCGTTCTTTTTGGAATAGAATTCACGGAACAATCACAGACCTAATGAGAGTAAGACATGCTTTAGATTCTGGTGAGAGTCATGCATTCAATGCTTACCCGAAACCAAGTCGTGACTGTAAATGGAAATGCCAATTTTTTGCTATCTGCCCAATGTTTGACGACGGAAGCGCCGCTGAACAAGCACTTAGTGAAATGTATGAGGAGACTGATCCTTATGCATACTACGAAACACAAACTAAAGGAGGCGAGTGACGTATGAGTGATATCCAACGCTCTCTTACGGTTATGGTGTATGGTGAAAGTAAGGTAGGTAAATCTACCTTTGCTGTAACTGCTCCATACCCACGACTCATGCTTGACGTTGAGGGTGGGCACCGATTCCTACCTATCGTTGTTAAGTATTGGGATCCTCTTCGCGAGGAACCACCAATCGCTGATGGCACTTGGGACACTGTTGTAGTTACTGTTCGTGACTACGACACTGTTATTAAGGTCTATCAGTGGTTACAACTTGGAAAGCATCACTTCAAGAGTTTGATTATTGACTCAATCTCTGAACTACAAGTGAAGTGTATGGATAGTATCGCTGGCACAGAGCAAATGAAGATGCAACAATGGGGAGAACTACTTCGCCACATGGGCGGTCTTCTTCGTGACCTTCGCGATTTAACTATGCACGCTACAAATCCTCTTGAGGCAGTTGTATTGACTGCTATGTCAAGAACAAGTCAGGATGCAAGACACCGCCCATATCTGCAAGGTCAACTAGCAATTCAAGCACCATATTTTTACGACATTCTTGGTGCGTTGACAGTAGAGCAAATGCCAAACCCAGACCCGCTGCAAGCACCTTACAAAGTAAGGCGTATGTATGTGGAGAGAACAAACGAGTACGAGGCTGGCGAGCGAGTACAAGGTCGTCTAGGTTCTATCGTTGAGCAAGATAAGTTATCAATTGAAGTAATGCTTAATACTATTTTTGGAGTTAAGCAAACTGCTGAAGAAAAAACCACTAAAGAAAAGAAAGAGGTATAACACATGAGTACTCTAAACTGGGGTGACCTCATCAAAGAAGCAGGCGAATCAGGAAACTATGATCCGCTTCCAGATGGCGATTACGATGTTGTAGTTGTAGAAGCCACACACAAAATGACACAGAGTGGCAAAACAATGTTCTCTGTAAAAGCACAGGTTGAGGGTGGCGCTCACAACAAGCGTCTTGTTTGGGATAACTTAGTTGTTTCTCCAGATAGTCCTGCTGCTCTTGGTATCTTTTTCAAGAAGATGCATGCTCTTGGTGTTCCTCGTGATTACTTCCTACAACAACCAGCGCCAACCAATGCTCAAATTGAGCAAGTAATTAATGGTAAGCGTTTTCGTGCTCAAGTTGGAACACGTACTTGGAATGGTTCTAAGAAGAATGAAATTAAGAACTACTACCCAAACACTGCACCTGCTACTGGAGCACCAGTAACTGCTGCCGCACCTGCTCCTGCACCAGCACCTGCTCCTGCACCAGCACCATCTGCAGCACCCGCTGCTCCTTTCTAAACAAAGATAGAGTTTACTAGGTGTTGTTGTTGTTCAGGGGAATGTACAACAACATCTAGTAATCATCTTAGATATAAGAGGTTTCTATGAAGGTATTGATTACAGGGTGCACCGCGTCTCATGCGTCCAAAAATACAAACGAAAAGAACCCTTCATTTGCTGGAATTATTAATATTGCTCTGACTGAATTAGGTTTTGATGTTACTTGGCAAGACCCTTCAGTAACTATGAATAAAGATTATTTGTCTCAGTATGACTCTATTTTGGTGGGCGTCTCTAAGCCAACAGGTATTGCATCCCACAGGGTATATGGGGCTTTGTCTGTAATTAATCACGCTAGTGATTTAGGAACTCTATCTCTGTTTATGGATACTATTGACCCCCACAAACTTTATTTTAGTTTGGGAGATATATACAGAAAACCTGACTCCTTCTTTGGAAGTTTTCACTCTAAAAAAAGAGAGTATAAGTTGGCTCAAGAACCTAAGAACTATGAAAACGTCATAGAAGGTGCTAAAAAACTTTATGGAAACGCTTGGCCTAAAACAATTATCCCCTCCTACCCTTGGTCTAAGGAAGAAATAGTCACTAAGTACATACCTAATGTAGATAGAACAAAATTATTTTTAATCTCACCAGACGCTGCCCTTTTAGAAATTAATAACCCGATTCAAAACTATGCTGATGGAAGTTATTGGTGTATCGACAACCCTAAAACTGATTGGTATCGTAAAGTATCTGTGTCTCTATCTAACCCTCAGGTCAACTACAGAGCAACTAAATGGGAAGGTAACAAAGACATATTAACTAGATTAAATAGTTCTATGGGCGCACTAGTTTCAGTCTATAAATCTGGAAACCCTTGGTGGTTCCCAACCCTGTCACAGGCGCTGTATGTGGGGGTTCCTGCAGTTACTGACTGGAGATTGACTACAAGTATGGGCCCAGAGTGGTCGACACTGCCGCACGCTATAGAGGAGATGAGCCCTATAGAAAGAGTTGAACTGTCTAAAAAGCAAAAGGAATCTTATATTCAAAATATACCCTCGTGGGAGAGTGTAAAAGAAAATATAGGAAACATACTGTTACAAAAGTAGTAAACAAACTAACTAGGAAAGGAATAAAAAATGGCTGATGTAGATATTGCCTGGGTAAAAGAGCAACTGACAAAAAACAAGACCAGAAGAATTGTTGGTGACTCTGTTCTGACCCTTCTGAAGTCTTGGGAGGAAATAAAAGAAAAGAACAAGGAACACAAAGTTGACTACTCTAAAGATATTATTGCTATCTTTGCTAAGTTGTCATTAGGTCACGCCCTTGTAAAGGAAGAAAAGGGAGCCACCTGGGTTCAAGTCACTCCTGGATCTATTGTTTTAGCAGATTATGTGCGAATAAAGTCTGATGCTTTTGATGACAAGAGTGGTAAAGACTTTAATGGAAGAACGGGTCGCGTTGTAGGAATTCGCTATGGAGATATTATTCTCAAAAGCGATGATAATAAAACTCCTCTTCTAGACGGAGTTCATTTGAGACCAGACCAACTAGAAAAGCGCTTGTAACTTGAAAACGGTTACATATAAGTTCTCTGTAGGTGGGGACAATCATCAAGAAATTATTGACAACATCAAAGAAGAAATATCTTCCTACCTTGCCATAAATTCTGATGACCCACTAAAATACGTTAATTACGAAGTAAGTGTTGATAACACTGCTGATAAAAATCTTCCCCAAAAATACAATGCTCTAGTTATAGCGAGGATAAAAGATGACATCAGATAATCAAGAAGAAACAACGACAACTAGTGAAACTTCTACCTTACGTGTTGAAGCACTACGCGAGGCTGCCAGAATTATTTCGGGGGAAAGAGATAAGCAATACGGAAAACCTGAGGATAATTTTGAACGAACAGCAAAAATTTGGTCTGTAACTCTAGGTATTGAAATTACCAACGAAGATGTTGCAATGATGATGGTGGGGCTCAAGGTGGCTAGGTATGCCTCTAAGTCTGGATTCCAACCTGACACTTGGGTTGATATTGCTGGTTATGCTGCATGTGGTTATGAAGTAGGAAGTTTGGAGAGTAAGAAAACTAATTAGTACGTCAATAACCAGATAACCAAACTTTAAAAGGAGAGCCAAGTGTCTCGTAGCCCATGGGAATTTGAAGAACCGTTATGTTCAGAAGTAGGTGTAGAGATGTTCTACACTGATGATAAAGATGATATGAGAGTTGACTCGATGAGTACATACGCTATGGCAGGCTCCATATGTAGAAAATGTATTCACATCGGTGAGTGCGCCGAGTGGGCCATCAAAAACGAATTATTTGGTTTTTGGGGAGGACTAACCCCCAAGGAGAGAACCGATATAAGGAAACGTAAAAGACTTTCTATAAACACAGATTTAAAATAAATCTAGAATGGAAAATACAACTAGAATTGTCCTACTAGATATGCCTAGAGAAAGGCTATATATGGAAGACAGTTCAATGCTTAGCCCTATGGCTCTTTGCGAACTGTGCTGGATGGAAGAGCACTCTAAATGGGAGCCTCAGAGTGTGAACGAGGATGGAAACATCCTTGTAAAACTTGTCGGTGTAGATATGCCAGAGATAGTGAACACTGGCTCTGTAGAGGTCTGCTGTATGTGCGGGTCGGTAACTATTGCTGGAATATACGAGTTAAAAAATCAAGAAGAGGTATATTTTACCGATGACGAGTTTTCAAAAGATTTTGAGTTTAATTTTTACTCTACAGAAGATGAGTAGAGCCTAGAAGGACTAATGAAAAAAGACACAAGACCTGGGGAAGAGCTTTGGTGTGAGTGGGCTGGTTCTGGCTACAGTAAAAACAACTCAGAAGGAATCGTCTACTACACCTTAGGTGAGGTAGATGTGGATAACGAACTTGTTTCTAGAGCACTAGCATCTGCTATTCAAAGGGATGGAGTTGCTGACTCTTTAGGAGATAGTTTTAAGTTAATTGAGAATTGTCAAATAACTAGGGGCTGGTGCGGGATTCTAGAAGAAGAGTCTGAATACAGTGTATGTGACGAAAATTCAGAAACCGAGTACGGTGATATAGTCGAAAATATTGAATTAGTCACTTGGATAGAAATATAGTAAATATAGTGTTTTAGTCAGTAGATTTATAGTA
>Ga0209444_10000314_pt1 | contig 26151 bp, 15 predicted proteins | sample LauGreFaBDMM15DN_2_FD_188215 | JGI IMG/M metagenome (GOLD analysis project Ga0209444, IMG submission 188215) | Freshwater lake microbial communities from Lake Michigan, USA - Fa13.BD.MM15.DN (SPAdes) (version 2) | ecosystem: Environmental > Aquatic > Freshwater > Lake | place: Lake Michigan... | reverse complement strand
AGTAGCAATAGCAATACCCACAACAACAGCAACTACCCATTGTTACTTGCTGGCGGTGCAAACTTGGGGTTTAAGCACGGGCGCTACATGCGTTTAGCTGAATCGGTACCGTTATCAAATTTATTGCTGACGATGTTAAATAGCGTAGGTGTCGAGACGGAACGGTTTGCCGATAGCACAGATCGGCTCGCTGACGTGACACGAGCCTAGTGGGTGAACTCTTTTGACTGATAGAAACCGATAGGAATTGATAAGAAATTGCTTTTTACACGCCGCGCTATCATGGCGCAGGCTCAGCTAAATCTTGGAGCAACGCGTGTCGCTAAACGAGCGTCGCCAAATATCCGATTTCATTCCCGAAGTTTCCCGAACAAAAGGCAAATTGCGGATAGCCTCATTGATCTTCGCAAGGAAACCCAACGCCTCGTCCGCCTCTAAGAGACAACCAAGCTCGATGTAGGCCGCGTACCCTCACGCGGCGTCGGGGCAACCTCTCCCTCCGCGTTCTCCGCGCCTCCGCGTGAGTTTTGGCCCCTGTCTCTGGCGAGGCTTTGAGCTCACCGAACTGAACTGAGGACAGGGCGAAAGCCCAGATCGTTGAACCGAAAGCCCGGCATGAACCTGCCTCGATCGGCCGAGCGAACGAACCGGGCGCCGAAGTAACCACTGCCCCCGCGGTCCACGCGGTTGGAGCCTATTGGCTACGCGATCATCTGCTTGAGCACGTTGGCGCGGATGTCGGTGAGCCGGCGAATGCGGCCAGCGTAATGGTAGGTCAGGTTCTCGTCGTCGAGCCCCAGGAGGTTGAGGAGGGTTGCATGCACGTCGCGGATGGGGATGGGTTCATCGGCCGCACAGAGGCTGTAGTCGTCGGTCGCGCCTACCGTGGCGCCGCCTTTCACATTGCCGCCCGCCATCCACATGCAGAGGGCGTGACCGTTGTGGTCGCGTCCGACGTTGTCGCCGACGGCCCCGTTGACAAATGACGTGCGCCCCATTTCGGAAGCCCAGACGACAAGGGTTTCATCGAGCAATCCGCGACGCTTGAGGTCGGCCAGCAGTCCGGCCACGGGCAAGTCCACCTCGCGACTGTGTTTGATCATGCCGTCTTTCACGTTGCCGTGATCGTCCCAGCTGTCCTTGCCGATTTGCACACCATGCAAGAGGAGGGTGTGGCGAACGCCCCGCTCGACGAGGCGGCGGGCCAGTAGGCATTGGCGTCCAAAGCCGGCCGTCTTCGAATTATCCAGTCCGTAGAGGGCCTTGGTTTCTTCTGTTTCGCCGGAGAGATCGACAAGTTCGGGCGCAGCCGACTGCATGCGAAAAGCCAGCTCGTAGGCTCGGATGCGGGCCTCGAGTTCACTGTCCTTGCCCTCGTCGCCCAGATGGCGGCGGTTGAGCCAGGCGAGCGCGTCGAATTCCTGTCGCTGTTGCGCGGCGCTCACACCTTGCGGCCGGGCGAGATCTACGATTGGGGTGCCGGTGGGACGCAGGAAGGTGCCTTGGTAGGTCGCGGGCAGATAGCCGTTGCTCCAGACTGCCGCGCCATTGGTGGGAGCCCCGCGCGGATCCTGAATAACGACGTAGCCCGGCAGATTCTGGTTCGTGCTGCCGAGCCCGTATTGCACCCACGAGCCAACCGACGGGCTGCCCGGAAACTGGCTGCCGGTCGCGACGTGGAGCGTGGCGGGGCCGTGATTCTGGTTATCCACCTGGATGCCATGAATGAAGGCGAGGTCATCAACGTGCCGGGCGAGGTTCGGAAATAACTCGGAGATGTAACGGCGCGACTGGCCGTGCTGCTGAAACTTGAACGGGCTTCCCACGCATTGATGGTCAAAGGTCAGACGCCCTTGCAGTTCGCCGGAAGCGATCTTGGGAATGTGCGGAATCCGTTTGCCGTGGAACTCGTTCAGCTTGGGTTTGTATTCGAACGAATCCACCTGGCTGACGCCGCCGCACATGAAGAGCATGATGCAATTCTTGGCCTTGCGAGGAAACGAGGGCGCTTTGCCGGCGAGAGGATCGATGATGACAGAAGCGGCTCGAGCCTCGCGTGCCAGGAGGCCAGTGAGTGCCAGGCCGCCGAAGCCGTGGAACATCCGCCCGAGAAAATCCCTGCGACTGGAATTGTATCCCTGCGACCACAGCGCGCCTGGAAATGGATCATTCGACATAAACAAATTCGTTGGCATTCAGCAGCACGCGGCAAACTGGAGCCAGCGCATCGCTGCCGGCCGTGCTCGTTGCCATGAGCGCCTGCATCCGTTCGGATTCGTCGGGCGTAGGCTCGCGACCGAGCGCGGTCTTGAAAGCCAGTTGTATTTGCGTCGCTGGTGATTCCCCGGCCTCCTTGCGGATGCGCGCGGCAAAGTGAGTGGCTTCTTCGTTGGCGAAGCGCCCATTATACATAGCCAGTGCCTGCAAGGGCGTCACCGAAGCCTGCCGTCGGTCGCGGGTGGCGTCGCACACCACGGAGTCAAACGTTTGCAGGAACGGCATGGTCATCGAGCGTTGCTGATAAATGTAAATGCTGCGCTTGCGACCTTCCGGACCGTCCTGCGTGGCCCACTTGCTGTTATCGTATTTCACTTCCTCGGCCAACCCCTCGGGCAGCGGAGGGAAAATTGGAAGCCCGAATTGTTCTGGGTTCAATCGTCCGCTGACCGCCAGCACGGCATCGCGCACCGCCTCGGCTTCCAAACGCCGCGTTCGGAAATGCCAGAGGAGTGTGTTCTCCAGATCCGCCGTTTCCGCCTTGGAATCGTGATGCCTCGACGACTGGCGATAGGTGGCGGAGTTGAGAATTAGCCGATGCATGGCCTTGAGGCTCCACTTGGAATCGGTGAACCGGCGGGCCATCCAGTCGATCAACTCGGGATGTGAGGATCCGCCACTGAGTTTGCCGAAATCGCTCGGAGTGGCCACCAACCCGCGCCCAAAGTGCCAATCCCAAAGACGATTGATCATCACCCGTGCCGTCATCGGATTATCTGGGCTCACGATCCATTGGGCGAGAGCGAGGCGGCGGCTGCGGGTCGGCCAACGTTTGAAGGGATCGAGGCGAATCGGCGCGGGGTTCTGATGGCCCGTGATGACGCTCGGAAAACCGGGTTCGACAACCTCACCAGGCTTGTCCCACTCGCCGCGATTGAGGATCCGCGTCTCCGGCACGCTGGGTTCGAACGGCGGCCCGTAGGAGTGACGCAACGACATGGCGACGGGTTGCAGACGCTTGAGATCCTGTTCAAGCAAGCGGACGCGCGCTTTGGCTTTACCCCGCTGTTCACGTTGCTCCGGCGTGAGCGAAATCTTGGGAACTGATTTCTTACCGAGGTCCTCGATCTTGTCGAATGCGGCCAAGAGAGTGCGCGCCTCACCGAGTTCTGCGTTGCGTTGCTCGGTGAGCTTCGTTGCCCACTCCTTTTCCCCCTTTCGATAGAACTCTGCCGGGAGCGGCCCGCCGATTTGAAAAATATCCCCCGGCAGCGGGCGCTGGAGCTGGACCGTCGAAAAGAAGGCCTTCATCCGATAGAAGTCCTTGGTCGGAATGCGGTCGTATTTGTGGTTGTGACATTGCGCGCAGCCGACCGTGAGACCGAGAAAGACGGAACTTACGGTCGCTGTCATTTCGCTGAGCATTTCATGGCGGGAGGCGTCGCCCCGCGGTTCGGTGAACGGGGCCAAGCGCAGAAATGTCAGCGCGACGGTCGGTTCTGGCTTCAGATCAGAAAGTTCGCCCGCACCCATGATCTCTTCAGTTTCATCGCCCGCGATCTGTTCGATTACGAATTTATCGTAGGGCTTGTCCTGGTTGAAGGCATCGATGACATAATCCCGGTACCGCCAGGCATTCGGAAAATCGGGATCCCCTTCATAGCCAGCGGTGTCGGCGTAGCGGGCGAGGTCGAGCCAGAAACGCGCCCAGCGTTCGCCGTAGCGCGAGTCGTCCAGTAGCTTGTCCACGAGCTTTTCATACGCCTTGGGATCGGGATCGTTCACGAAGGCGTCCACTTCGCCGGGCGAGGGCGGCAAACCGATCAAATCGAAATAAAGCCTGCGGACGAGAGTGCGAGCGGAGGCCGCCGGCGCGAGCGTGAGGCTCTTTTCCTCCAGTGCGGCCAGAATGAAGTTATCGATCCCGTTGGTAACCCGGTCTGCGTGCCGGACCACGGGAGGCTTGATGTCGGCAAGCGAAGTGAAAGGCCAAACGGCAACGGCATTTGTTGGTATCGATTCCGCGAGCAGAACCTTCGCCAGCAGGCAGCTCGCAAGGCAGAGGCTGAAAATCATCACGATGCTGCGGAGAGGGCGAGTCACGGCGAATCCTTGCCGGGGTTCGACCGGCTTTTCATTAAGATTTGAGCGGTGAGGCACCAGCACGTTTGGGTTTTTATCGGTTCGCCAAAATGCGAATGGGACCGACTTTTGGAGTCTGGCCGGGTTCAGGCGAAATCGTATATGGAGTCTGAGCTAGGTTTGTTGTGAGTAAACTGGAATTCACACGATGGAAGTACAAATGCAGTTTGATGAACTGAAGCTTCAGGCACCGATTGAGCGTGATAGAGGTGTTTCTGCAAAATTAATGGTTTCAGCGTGGGGTGAAACTTTCGTTTGAGCTGAAACTCTCAATCAGTGACCGCCGTCATCCTACTAGTTTCTCACCCTCGCCAAGTCCTGTTGAAACGTCTTCGGGGAGTAGTCACCGACTCTCAGCCACGCCTCTTGGACACCAGGCAGCGCCAGAATGGACTTAATGCACTGACAGCACGCCTCCGAGTCATCGGTGTCGAGCATTCTGCTTTGCCGGCACTTCCAAACGACCACGACAGGGTTCAATCAGAGTTGGAAAACTCGAGCCCTTCGGAAGCCATCGCGACCGGAATGTGGCTCAGCCATCTGCAGGGCTTCCCACAGTTGTGGTCGCTGGATGGCGATTAAGAGAAACCGTCGACGGGAGTCCGCTTTTTCGAGGCGCTCAACCGTTGATGAGGTCGCGGATGGCGTCTGCCACCTCGGCGGCACGTGCCAGGGTCTTTGTCGCGGTGACCTAGACCATCGACGTAATCCCGATGCGTTCTTCGAGCCGCTCCGGGCTGCTCTCTCTATGCCTTGGCCCGAGCCAAACGCATCAGTCCTGCTGCAAGCGGGTGACTCACTGACTGGAGAGTCGGATGCGGGGAATCTACCGGTCCGATTGGGAAGGAGGGAGGGCCAACAACGGCCCTCCCTCTGTTAAACTGATCCGTAAGGAGTGATTTGTTAGGAGTTCGATTTCAGACACTCCGCCAGGATCACTGCACCACAACGATGCGGTAGTAGCGCTGGTCGTTGGGGGTGCGGTTGTCGAGGAGTTCGCGGAGGGTTCCGGTTCCTTGGGTGGTGATGGGGAGTCGGACCCAGGTGCCGTCGAGCGACTCCTTGGATTCCGCGGCGTAGATCCGTCCGGGCAGTGACCTGAAGGTCAAGCGGGTCGCCGGGCTCGGTCCTTCGATTCGTCGAACCATCGGGGCCAGCACCATGTCGCCACGGCGGGAGAGGTTCTGGATGCGGAGGTCGTCCGCAGCCACGGTGTCGGCCTCGCGGAACACTTCGACCGCGCGGAGGTAGTCGGCCAGAGCCTTCTGTTCACCGCCGTCGGTGTTGAATAGGACGGTGGTGCCGGTCGGGACCAGGTCTATCCGGTTGGTTCCCCGGGTGAGCGGTAAGTAGCTGTCGCCGCCGGCCGCCATGAAGTTCAGCGTCACGATGCGGAAGGTGCGGTTTGTATCGCCCACGACCTGGCCGTTCTCGACGACCACGTCTTGGCTGTCGTCGGCGCGGATCACGACGAGGTTGCGGAGGCGTTCACCGGGGACGCTGATCGAGGTGGGGACGCCGTTGGTGTCGCGCACGTACGTCATCGGAGCGTTGGTCGGCACGAAGCTGAAGCTGATGCCTGAAACCTGCGGGAACTGTCCCGGGGTGCCGCTGCCGGCAACCGCCCACTCCATGGTGTCGCGCAGCTGCTGCGCTGTGAGGGTGACAAGCGACAGCGTGTTGTTGAACCGGAGGCTGTTTTCGATGTCGAGCTGGCTAACTTCTCCGGCCTGCTTGCCGACGCGCGGGTTGGCAGGAGGCGGAGTTAGGGAGACAAAGCCGCCGGAGGACGAGACCGCGCCGATGGAATCACGGATGCCACCGCCGTTCTTGAGGGAGACCACGGTGTTGGGATCAGTCTGGCGTGCGCGCCAGAGGTTGGCGTCGGCGGTCAGGTCTCCGAGGTTTGTCTCCTCGGTGCGAACACTGTTCCGGATGCCGTTCAAGTACACCGAGGTGCGTCCAAAGCGGTTGCCGTCCTTGCCGTCCACGATGTTGGCCAGGCGAGTGACGACGGCGACGACGTTCGAGGACGGGGCCACGTTGCCGGTGTCGAGCACGCCCTGGATGTCTGTGGCGTAGGCGCCGCTGCGGTTGTCGAAACCGGTGAGACGGCCGGCCTCATCAAAGCTGGCGATCAGGCGGCCGACATAGCGGTAGCTGGAACCGGTGTTCACCACGTAGACCGGCTCGCCGGTGGCAGAGGTGAACAGGCTCGGGTAGGGGCTTGCGACGAAGTCCTCCGGTCGTAGGCGATCGGAAGGCTTGGCGAACACGCTGTGGGAACCGCCGGCAACAATGATGTCAACGTCGCGCAACTGGCGGGCGAGCTCGAACTCACGAGAGAACTGTTGGAGGTGGGTCATGACGATCACCTTGTTCACACCGAGGGCGAGCAGGCCGTCGACCGCCGCCTGGATGTCGGCGAGGAGGTTCTGGGAGACGCCAATGTTTCCGGGAGAGGAGATCGATCGGAGCTCGGTGACCGTGCCGCCGACCAGACCGATCTTCTGTCCGCCGATGGTGATGATTGCGCTCTTGGCGACTTTGTTCTTCATCGCGGAAACCTCCTGGGCATCGGCGGTGACGAGGCTGGCCATGCTGCTGTCGGTGGCGAAGTTTAGGTTCGCGCTGAGGTAGGGGAACGCTGTGCCCGCGTAACCGGCAGCGGTGTCCGGGAGGATGAGACTGCGCACCTGGGCCGTGTTGTCGTCGAACTCATGGTTGCCGAAGCAGGAGGCGTTGATGCCGAGGGCGTTGAGGATGGTGATGTCGGCGCGGCCTTTAATCCCGTTGAAGGGGGCGGCGGGATCTGCACTCGCGGTGAAGAACGGGCCGGGGATGTAGTTGTCGCCGCTGGCGAGAACTAGCGTGGCGGAGGGATACGCCGACTTGAGCGCATTCAACACCGACGAAAACCGCGGGGCGTCGTCCAGGGCGGCGATGCCGGCCTCGAAGTCTGAGGCGTGGAGCACCTGGAAGGTGAGCGCGCCGCCGATGGCGCGGGTGACGGTGAGGTTGACCGGGGCGCTGGTGGAGGTGAGCCCGAGGTTGTCGGTGGCCACCGCGGTCAGGACGTGGGCGCCGACCGGAGCATTGGCCAAGCTGAAGCTGAACGGCGCGTTGGTCGAGGTGCCGAGCTTGGCAGCACCGGCGAAATAGTCGACCGAGCGGACTGAGCCATCGATGTCGCCTGCGGAGACCCGGAATGCGATGGTGTAGGGTGCCGGCGCGGTGGTGTTGGCTGTCGGCGCGGTGATCGCAACCGTGGGCGCGATGTTGCCGGCGGTGACGTTGATGCTGCGGCTCGCCTCGGAGACGGCGCCGCTGTTGTCGGTGGCTACGACGCGGTAGGTGTGCGAACCGACCGCGGGATTGAAGTTCCAGACCCAGGGGAAGGCGGTGTCTTCACCCAGCTTCACACCGTCCTCGAAGAACTCGACCTTGACCACGATGCCGTCGGTGTCGGCCACGGTGGCGGTGAAGGGCAGGGCACCCTGGGCGTAGGAGTTGCCGGACGGCAGGCTGATCGCAATCGTCGGGGCGGCGTTGGCAGCGCGGACGGTGCTTACGCCGGGCAGAGTCACGCGGTAGGCGAGGAGCATGATGTCCACTTGAACCGCGTTGGTTCCGACGGGGACGCCATTGTGGTAGACGACGTCCGACTTGAAGTCGTTGTCGTTGCCCAAGAGCATCAGGTAGTCATCCGGATTTGCGGGATCCTTGAGCGGGATTAACGAGATCGCCTCCCACTTCTCGCTCAGCGAGTTCACATCCTGGTTCGTGCTGGTGTTCAACCCGAACTTCGCGAGCTGCGTGGCATCGAGCAGGTCGACAAAGTCCTGACGGGCGACCGGAGTGATCCCTTCAGGCAGCGTGGTGCCGGTGTTGGGCAGTGATATCTGGCCCGGCGCGCCTCGCTCGAGGTCGTAGGCGGTGCCGGCGATATTCGACGCGGGTGCGGTCGAGGCGAGAACGATCCGCTTGTAGGTCGGTGAAAGGCCGGGGGTCGCGCCGCGGCCGATGCCATCGCGTTCCAGCACCAGAAAGGTGCTGGCGTTGAGCGCGAGGACTTCGCTGACCGGTGTGTGGGTGTTGGTCGTCGTGTTGCCGTTGAGCGTGAGCTGGTAGACGTGTTCGGCGACGACTTTCCCATAGGTGGCGGACGCGGGGTCGGCGTCGAGCTGGAGGATGCGGGTGTTGCGGCCGAGGCCGCCGGCGCCGCCATCCTGAATGGTCGGCGACTGGAGGAATGCCACCAAGCGCTTGCCATCGGGGGTCAGGGAGAGTCCCTCGAGACCGCGGTTGTTGCGACGTCCGGAGGTCGGAACGGAGCTGCCGGTGAAGTTCAGCCGCCCTGGGAACGAGCCTTGCGCCGGGAGCAGCGCGGCCGGGGGAAGGATTGTCTCCATCAGTCGGGCCTCGGAATTGAAGCGGAACATCGCCGGGCCGTATTCGTCGCTCACCCAATAGCCGCCGTCAGCGGTCAGCACCAGACCCTCTGCGTCCAGAGACCGCCGGCCGCCACCGATAGAACCAGCCGGGGACTGGGGCACCACTGGGGCGTTGGTGTTGGCGGCATCGAATCCCGTGTAGGGAAGGCCCTCGCTGCCGTAGCGAAACAAGACCGTCGCGGTGTTGGTGAAGGTGATTTGTCCTTGAGCGACCGGACTTTCGCCGTAGTAAGGCGAGATGACGAAGTCGTACATCTCGAGGCGGGGACGGAAGTCGGTGGCACCATCGCCGAATCCGCGATCCGGCAGGCCCACGATACGGCCGGAGATCCGGCCCGCGGTGTAGACCAGCGAATTGGTGTCGATGGCCATAGCAGAGAAGCCGCCGAGGGTGTCTTGCCGGCCGTCGCCGGCCTTGTCGAAGGTGGCGGCCGGCACACGGCCGACGCCCACTAGGCCCTTGTTGACGAATCCGGCGAACTGTCCGAACGCCAAAGTCGCAGAGGCCGCGAAGATGGGTATTGATAGAATTTTCCTGAGTAGCATTCCTGCCAGACTACCCAGTCTTAGGTTACGGGAGGGTTGGGTCGCTGTTAAGCCTGTGTTAACTCCATCTTAGGCTCCCTTGTGCCTCACTGCATCTCAGGTGCGGTTTTGTCTCAAAACTTTTGACACCCTTTGGCATTGGCTTGGCGGTAGGGACTGAGGTTGCCCTCCCCGCAGCGATCCGACTCGGCAGAATGATTGCCGCCCTGACGGAAGTCTCCATGCCAAGAAGGAGAACCAGGTCTGCGGTGAGTGCTTGCCAAAGTCAGTGCTCAGCTCTCAGGGAGGCCAGCGAGGCATTACGGTGAAAACCCCCAGCAAAAACATGACTGTGGATGTTCTGAACTCAGAAATAGCGAAACAGCGGCCTTAAAACGAAATTTCTTGCTCGTGGAGCACAAAAAGAACATTTTACAAGGTATGAACTTTTTATCAGAGCTTCAAACACCGGCCTTCTGGGAGAGTTTAATGCTGATCATCTGGATCAACATTATCTTGTCGGGAGACAACGCAGTCGTGATCGCTTTGGCGTCCCGTTCTCTGCCACCCGATCAGCAGAAGAAGGCAGTGCGTTGGGGCGCCGGAGGGGCTGTGGTTCTCCGCATCCTCTTGACGGCAGTCGCCTTCAAGATGCTCCACTGGCCCTATCTCAAGATCGTCGGTGGACTCCTTCTTCTATGGATCGCGATCGGCTTGCTTGTTCCGAATAAAGAAGAGGAACACGTGGATAGCCCCAACAACCTTCTCAAGGCGATCAAGGCCGTGCTCATCGCGGATCTGGTAATGAGTCTGGACAACGTGCTGGCTGTTGCCGGTGTGGCCAAGGACAGCGTTCTGTTGCTCGTCATCGGTCTGGCCGTCAGCATTCCGTTGGTAGTTTTCGGGGCGACAATGTTGATGAAGTTGATGCAGCGATTCCCGGTTATTATCACCGCGGGCGCAGGTGTTTTGGGATGGGTTGCGGGAGAAATGCTCATCACCGACCCCAGTTCGAAGGTTTGGATCGAGAAAAACCTGACATGGATGCACATAAATACCCCGATCGGGGGTATCAGTTGGTCGCAGATCGTCGGTGCTGCTATGGTGATCGTGGTCGGCAAGGCATTGGCGGCTCGCAAATCGAAGGGCCAGTCTGAGGAACCCCATTCGGCTTAAACACCCGACTCCCCGGAGCCGCCTGCCGCTTCTTTCCGAGGGTGGATAGGATTTCATCTCCTTCTGCCTGTTTTCGGGGGTCAGCAATGGAATATTGCTGACTCCGCAGCCAACGGCCGGGCTCCGGACAAGGGCCGGCTGCAACCCGGCCAAGCACTCACTGGGTCTCCGCACTCACTGTGTCTGAGGGGATTGCCAACGCCCTCCGGATCGGCCTTCAACCCGAAGAGATCGATGGATTATATACTGCCGTTGAATGATGTGCCGTTGAATGATGTGCCGTCTCAGACGAAGGAGTGATGGCGCACCGGTCCACGCACCGAAGGAGGCGCAGCACTGAGCTTGATCGACAAGCCGATCAAAAGATGCTGGATGTTTATGGATGCGATTTCGCATCCGAAGTCGCCGGGTCGGTCTGCGATCCTCGGACGCTTGCGAGGACGGCCCGCCATTCCTCGGCGTGGGGGATGTTCTCGTAGCCCTTCATTTCAGGGGTGCCTCGAGTGAAATGAACTGCTTTCGGGTCTAGCCCAGGATCCGAATGCCCCTCCAACCAGTTCCAGATCGGTGGAAGATCCCCGATCAATGAGTCGTCCAACCACTCGAACGCGTGAAGGTTTCGTCCGGGCCGAGTGTTGATCCAGCTCTCAAGGGGCGCATGGGCCGGATGCTGGCAATTCCAAAGCACGAGGCTCGACCAATTCTTGCGCCGGTAGTTGAGCTGCAATTGCCCATCCATCTTGATGCCTTCAGGCGGAGCATACTGATGCTGCACGACTTGCACCGCATACCGTGGATCCGCTAGAGCCAGCAATTCCTGAATGTCCGCCCGCCACAGGAAATCGCAGTCGCAGAACACCGCCCAGGGCGTGGTACTCAAGAGTGGTGTCAAAAAGCGGGTGATGGCGAACTCGGTCGACATGGGCGCTTCGGAAATCACATCCCACAAGCGTCCCTCCCTCCGCTCATGGCGCCGCGTGTAGAGGCCCAACCCTCGCAGGTGCGGTTCCAATAGTGGCACTAGTTGTGGCACCTTCTGGCAATGGTTGCGAATCGACCTGACACACACCTCGTAGGCGGCCGCCTCCCTAGAATCGAACCCGATGAAGATCTCACAGTTCATAAATACAAAGTCTGAGACTGCCGGAATTGAAGGGATGGGCGCATTCAATCCAATCGAATGACCCGAAGGAGCGAGGTGGCTTCCTCGAAAACCTTCTTAACCGAAATTCGGCCCATCGCTTCTGCACAGTGGGCGCAACGCTTGCGTCTCCCGCAGGGCGTTCCGCCTGAGAATAAATTCACATGATGCGCATACCCCGTCTGCGCCGGGGAAATGTAGCCCCCAAAGATCACGATTGCCGCCGTTCCAAACGCTGCGGCCGCATGATGCAGGCCGCCCTCCGGAAGGATCGCCAACCGGGCACGCTCCAGTACGGCGCAGGCCTGCCGAAAACTCGTGGTTTTGATGATCTCCGCTCCCGGCAACGGCGGGCAATGTTGGGAGGCAAACTGGGAGACCGGATATCCTTTGGATTGAAGGTGGGCCGACAAGGCACACCAGCGATCCCACCCCCAGTCTTTGTTAGGACTCGCCTCCGGCTTGAGCGCGGGCTCCAGAAGAATTCTGCCCGCATATCGACTCCCGACAGTCCGTTCCTCGTCGGTCAGATAAATCTCGCCCAGCGGACAAACCCATTCGCGCCAAACCCATCCCTCGAGCCTCTGACCTGCGATGTAATCGCGCTGCCCCGGGGCATTCACCAATGTCTGCACCTTCCCCCGATAGCCGAGGGCAGCAAACCGTGGATTGTTCTCCCACACGGGACTCCAACGGGGGCGTCCGCGCTGATCCAATACCCGGACGGGTGCGGCGTTCCTTCTCTGCATGCGGCGCGCCAGACCCGTTACGATGAGTTCATCTCCCAAGCCCATAGGTCAAACCGCTGCCTGAAGCGTTCTCCAAGCCACGCCGCTGCGAAACTCCTCCAGACTCCATTGTTGGCCCGCCAAGGCCGCTGCCCACGCCGCCCGCCCCGGAGGATAAATCGGTGATTCAATCTTGGTGAAATCAGACAAGCCCATCTTGGAAGCCGCACAGTCCCCCGCCACAAACACCGGGACACCTGCCAGCAAAGCCTCATTGGCCGCAGCGCTGGACCAAGTCACCAATGCCCAGCAGTCTACCAATGCCTCTTTCAGACTGGCCGCCAACGCCATCTTGTTGCTGCGCCAACCCCGCACCTGAATCGGTCGGTCGGTGTGTCGCCGAATTTCCGCCAGCGCCTGCTCCCAATAGTCTCCGGACTTTCCGGCCACCACCGACATGTAGGTGCTTGACTGCACCGCCACCACCAGGTGACGTCCGGATCTCTTCCAGGGCGCAATTTCTACGCCCAGACTCGCAAACCGCTTCCAATCGGGACGCTCGCTCCCGGTTGCCTGAACCCCCCGGCGCACTGCACGAAACAGTCGCCCGCGAGCGGCATCGAAGTAGGCATTGTCTAAATAGTACCAATCCGTTCCCTGACGAACTGCTTGTCGCCATAAATGCTGGGTCGGTTCGGTGACCCCAAAAAAGCAGGCAGCTCCTGGATTCAATCGCGCTGGAGGCGGCTGGAACACCCCACTTCCTCCGGCACCTTGGACAAACGCCTCGCAAACCACGCGTGCCTTCGCCTTGCCTTTCGCCGCATAGCCGCACAGCCGCGTTTGAAACACGCGGGGAACAGCAAGGCCCGCACTCGGAGATTCATCGATCTCCGGTCGCCAATTTTCCAGCGTGGCGTCATAGCCATCGCTGCAGCAAACAACCGGCGGCCACGTGCTCGCCAAATCTCTGCCACTGAGATGGTGAATGGATTCCAAGGCTAGTTTTCCGAAACTATAGACTCCGCAAATGAATTGAGATGCGACCCTGCAACTTTTTTGTAAACAGTGCTTTGAAGCAGCACCTTTCGTTCCAAGAAAAAGGACACTCCGATCAGCGGGTTTCCTTGGGTTTCCGCCGCTGGAATCACCCCCTGTGTTTTAATCTCTCAACACGTTGCAGTGGCTAGGTGCGGCCAGCGGGGCCGCGGTCACTACTTCGTTTTTAACGCAAAGGCTTCGGCCAGGGCGGTTTCCAGTCCGGCAACTTCGTCACTGGAAAGGTCGGCGTATTTCTGCGAATTGCGCCAAAATGTTTGTTACCGGCGAGGGGTTGGGACTGAGGTTCTGAAAGGTTCTTCAAGAAGAAGCTGACCGGAAGGTCGATCATGCCGGCGTCCGGCCCTGAGAAGTTCATTAGCACCAGCAGCAGGCCGCCGAACGCAAAGACTTGGACGCGGCGGCGGCCTGAAAAACCGGCGGAGGGGCCGGCGGAGGGGCCCGTCATCGGGGCTGGATCAGTGGAGCGGAGATTAGCCATCACCACTCATGCGCAAGACGGATCCGAAACGGATCATTTTTCTTTCGATGTCCTGCAGTTATTTTGCGGATTAAGTTTTTTGCCTTTTGAGGCTCCGCGATCAGGAGAGTTGGGGTGAGGGAGTCGGGGTCAGGCAAAGGATCAAGATCAGGCAGCGATTCTTGGAAGTTTAGGGTCGGTTTGGGCTTGGATCTGACAGGTTGCCCCCAAGGGTTGGGATCCCTGCAAGTATAGCGACGGCAGCGGGCCTCAAGAGAAGCCTTAGCTTCTCTCCGGGTTGGATCTTCGGGCGGTTGAAGATGACAAGCTCCGCCGATTGTTACCCAGCCATGGTGGAACCCCCGTCAAGAATCGTTGCCTGACCCCGATTTCACCCCAAGTGCCGACCTCTGCTGGCACTAGGGTTCACTCCCTGAGGGTAGACTGGGTCCGTTCAGCTGGCCCCGTCACCGGTTGCCAGCACTCCAGCCGCGGACGAATCCGATGCACTGGGCCACATCCGGCACGGAGTGATCCCAGTTGAACTCGTACTCGCAGCTAATGTTACCGTCGAATTTCTGGCGGCGTAGCTCGGCGAGAACCGCACCCATGTCGGTCGAACCGGTCCCGAAAATCATGTCGCGCTGACCGTGCCCGAGTTGTTCGCGCTCCTTGGCATGCAACGAGATCACCCGACCTTCGAGCATGCGGAGTCCATCCACAGCCTTGATGCCGCTGGTCTGCCAGTGGCCGATGTCGGCACAGGCGCCAATGCGGGAGTCGCGGTTGCGGACGAGATCAGCTACCCACTTCGGATCCCAGACCTTGTAGGCCGGGTTCTTGGGCTGCTGGGCGTGGTTGTGGAAGGCCACCCGGATGTCGAACTCCTTCACGAGCGGCTCGAAGGTGTCGATCGCATCGGTCGATTCGGTGGTGATGGCGTAGAGGCCGAGTCCCTTGGCGAACTGGAAGAGTTTCCGGGCCGCCGCGGCGTCTTTCGGGATCGTCACCACGCCATAGTTGACGGCCTTGAGGCCATGCTTCTTGAGCTTCTCCTGGAGCTTCTGGATGGCCTCCGCGGGCATCTCGTGGCCCATCTTGGTTGCGCGGTCTTCTGGGCTCAGCGCCTGTCCGGGGTAGAACTCGATAACCTTGCCGCCCGCCGACTCGGTCTTCTCGATCGCTTCGAACGCGGTGAACCGGTTGAAGGTGTAGGCCTGGCAGCCGATGGCGAACCCGCCGATGCGGTATTCGGCCGGGATGGGTTCGGCCCAAAGCGAACCAGCCAGGGTGACGAGGGATGCCAGAGCCGTGAGGCGGAGAATCGAGAGGGATTTCATGAGATGGGGAGTGCAGGACATTGAAGCGAAGTCGCGCCCAATTCTCAACACCCAACCCGTATTCAAGCCCGCCTTTAAAATCTTACACTGCAGGTTCCTTGGAATGCGTATAGACCTCCGGTGGTTCACCGGGGCCGTGTTCTGCCCAGCATCTGCTTCCGCGAGGCCCTGGGAAATTGGGCCCAGTCACAGAGTCTCGACAGGTTTGGGTCGAAACTCGGTTTGCGGGTTGGGGCGCCAGACTTGACTGGGGTTGCGGATGTCAGCGTCTCTGGAGTCTTCAAAACGGCGGTCCTCCGGGCTGCCTTCGAATGGATCCATGACGTTGATGGGCCACTGAATCTGAACTGGGATTTTAATTTCGGAGGCTCACGTGTTCGAGGCGGTAACGGTACGTCTCTGAGTTAGTTTCGGGTTGGGTGTTCTTCTCTCCGAGGGCCGCTCCCAATTCGTCCCAGAGGGAAGGGATTGTCGAGGCGGGCAATCTCTGCTGGATCTGGACTGACCGCGCCGGTTCGCCGGATAACTCACTCAGGGAAGCCCGGAGCCGTCGGTTCAATCCGGTATACTCCACGCTGAAGCGGTAGGGGTCTCCGGCTTTCATGCCTCCGGGGATGGCTAGAGCCCAAGACTTCGACTTTCCGTTCGATGCTAAAACCAATCGCGCCTGGTCCGCCGACGCGATCTGGAGCGTCAGCGAGTGGCGCTCGATCGGCTCATCGGCGGCGAAGAATCCTAGTACCATTGGGTTATTTGGAGTGTTGCCGAAGGATTCGATGCGGAAATTCAGTGCGGCTTGGAAAGGGGTGTTTTGGGGCGAAAGCCGGATGGGATGCACATAGCGTCGGCGCTGGGGAGTTTGGGATGAGGCCACGACCGAATTCGACTTCCGCGCCGTCGGCCATTTCCCGGTGATGCCGACAGCTCGGGACTCCTTAGACCAGGCATAGGGGACCGCCTCGAGGCTCATCAGTGGCACTTCATGCGCCGGGTTGGCCTTGCGGCCGAGACTCAGCATGTCGAAGTCGAAGTGCCAACCGCGTTGCAGAGGGTCGCTAGAAAAATCCTCGCTGAGTGTCTCAACGGCTTCGGTGCCGGTGTTGAAAGTCCGGTTGCCGATGGCCGCCAAGAACGGGTTGATGCCCGCCGCAGGAGTTTGGCCGTAGTGCGTGTGCTCCGACCACATCCACACGTATTCGTCACTGTAGGCCAATGCCAGCGGCAGATTGCTCCATAAGGAGGATTTAGTTCCACTCGGCCATCCGGGATAGAGGTTCCACGGGTCATCCTCGACCCACGCCGCCATCCCGGTTTTCACAAACCGATCGTACTTCGGCGGGTTGCCGCTCAGCGAACGCCATTCTTTAATCCAGGCGCGTGCCGCCTCATAGCGGTCGCGATCCCCGGCGAAGCCTTCTTGCTTGCCGTCGTTGGCGGCATTGAACGTCCCCGGTCCCTGACCGTAGTAGAACGTGTTTTCGTAGCCATGGATGAGTTGGCCCGGGGACTCGATGCCATCGAGCACACCGTCCAGAAACGGAATGCTCCCTTGCAGCGGTTCGTAGCCCACCGCATCGGGAGACCAGGCGAAGGTCAGAATGATTTTTACGGCCGGCAATTGCGCCTGGACGGCTTTGATCCATTGGGCTCCCCGGCGGCGCAGCACTTCGGGAGAGTCCTTCCCGAGGGGGAATTTGAGGTTGGCTGGTCGATGGGTCTCAAACTCCGGGACCCCCGACTTCGTTCGCCAGCGGTAGTTGCCGTACTGTTCTGTATCTAACCAGAAGCCCTGGAGATGGGCTTCACGGCACAGCCGTGCCGCCATGGCGGCATTGTGCTCCACGATGGCCCAGTCGCGATCGTTGGAGAGGTCAGGAGTGAAGCGACCGCGTGCCCCGTCGACGAGTGTGCAGTTCAGAAAATTGTCGGTGAGCGTTCCCCAGCGCACCGAGTTGAGGTCCGCCACGATGGGAGCGATCGCTTCGTAGGGCAGTTCCACGGTGTTCCACAGCAGTTCGTGGAGGAAATATCCGCGAGGAGCCAGTCCCAGTCGTTCTCCCCATTCGGCCGGCAGGATCGCGGGCACGACGTACCCATCGTAGGGAAAGGAGGCCGCGAACTCGGGGTGTTTTGCCAAGTAGTGCGAAGTCACGGCGTTCTCACCGCCGGTGGTGCCAAACTGGCCGCCACCGATGCTCTTTTTCCCCCGCAATTCTTTCGGACGCGCCCACGGCTCAGGCTGGGGATCTCGGTGGGTCTCCACTCGAACCCAAGCCACGGCGACCGAACCGGCTTGATGACTAGGATCTAGACGCAGCCGGGTTCCTGTTCTCATCGGGGGAAGCGGGATGCGGTACTCGTGCCACAGTCCGTCGTTTCGGATTACAAAGGCTCGGCTGTTGCTCTCCGAAAAAGTGGTCCCGTGATAAATCTGCCCCATCGGATCGGCATTCGATCGCATCCGAATCGTGACTGTCACACATTGATCGGGTGGAAAGTCCACCGGTGGCCCGGTGAGGTTCGGATCGGAAGCAGTGACGGCCATCGTCCAGCCTTCCCGAGTGATGCGCTCGTGGGTCACTCCGGCGTTGGTTGTCCAACCTTGGGTTCCCCGGGCAAAGTCCCAGAATGCGAGAACGCCCTCGCCGCGGGCGGCCAATGCCAGCAAAACAAAACACCCAGCCAGAAGGAACCGAGCATGGAAATTCGTCATCAAAACCCAGCCACTGGAAAAGCCACGAGGCGACGAGGAAGTAATCATTAGAGCAATGGGTCGTTAGGGCTGATGGTGAAAGTCTTTGGGAAGTGAGGAAGGTTCGACTTCTTCTGCCACCTGCTGCTGAGACCTCCCTTGCTGGTGTGGAGGCTTAAGTGAGCAAGGCGTCGACGGGTTTTCCTTTTCCGTCTTTGGTGACGTAAAACGGGCGACCTTCTGTGACGTAGTTGGTGTCGGCGCGGATGCCGAGCGCTTTATAAATTGTCGCATACACGTCGATGAGTGGGACTGGGTTCTCGACGGCGAGCATCGGATGACGCTCCGCAGTTTTTCCGTAGACGTACCCCTTTTTGAATCCGCCACCAAAGAAGGTCATGCAGTTGCAACTGCTGAAGTGGCCGTGGAAACCATACATTTTCTCATTAGCGATAATGAGATCCTCTCCGGTATGGCGCTCGGCAAAGCCCTCCGTCTCGGAACCGGCCGACGGAGCACTGGCAATGGTTCGACCAAATTCTGTCATGATGCACACCAGTGTGCGCTCCAGAAGGCCGCGCTGTTTTAGGTCGCCGATGAGTTGGGCGATGGGGCCATCGATTTGGCGCTTCATTTCCTTCATGCGCCGGTGGCCGTTCTCGTGCATGTCGAATCCTTGGAAAGGGCCATACTGATATTCGACCTGCACAAAGCGGGCGCCCCGTTCCACCAAGCGTCGTGCCAGGAGCAGCCCGTTGCCGAAACGGCTGCCATTGAAATATCCCGGGTCGAGCTGCTCGGAGGCGGCAATCTTGGGTTGGTACGCAGCGATGACTTCTGGCTTTTCCTCTTGAGCGAAGTCGAAGGCGGCCTTCACCGGGGAATCCATCATCGCGCGGGCTTCTTCCAAGGTCTTGAGGTGCTCTTGAGCCTTGGGAGAATCGCGGAGCTCTTGGGCTGATAACCCGGCGATTTCCTTGAGCAATCCTTGGCGGCGGTCGAGACGATCCACCGTCATTCCCGCGGCCGCAGTGAGGGTCGCCATGCCTTTGGAAGGATCGGGCACCATGAATGGAGCGTGGTTCACGCCATAGAATCCCGGCCCCAGGTATTCACTAATGAAGAGGCGCTCGGCATCCGAGGTGTCGATGTCCCGGCCGATGTAAATGTAGGGCGGCACCGCGGGATTACGACGACCCAATGTGCGACCAATCACCGATCCGATGCTCGGAGCCTGGACCCCCACCGGAAACAGGTAGCTGGTCATGGCGTAATGTTGCGCCTTGAGATGAATGGCCCCGAATTTGGTGTCGTTGGTGAGGCTGCGCAGAAGGGTGCCTTGATCCATCACCGAGGCGATGGACTCCAATCCCTCTCCCAAGAAAATTCCGTCGGCTGCCGTGGGGATCTTCGGGCAAGTGCCGAGCAATTCGCTGCCCTTCATGCCCGACCGAAACGGAGTGTGCTGCTTCGGATCCCAGAGGTCGGTTTGCGCCATGCCTCCGGGGAGCCAAATCAAAATCATGGCGTCCGCCTTCGGGGTGAGCGGGGTTTTCGCGGCCACCTCCGCCTCGGCGGCACTGGCCGTCCACGGGTTAAACCCGGCGGCAGCGGCGGCAGCGAAGGAGCTTCTTTGAAGGAATTGTCGGCGGTCCAATCGGGTGTTCATGGCGCTGGGTGGGCCGGTGTTTTGGGGGAGCGGGGTTGGGTTAAAATGCGATGCGGCCAGGACTATCGGATGTATTGAAACTCGGGGCTGACGAACAACACCCAGAGAATATCACCGATTGCTTCCGAGAGAGCCTTTGGCCCATTCGCGCCGGACAAATGGTAAGTCATCCGGGCGCGTTCTGCCGCGCTGGGCATTCGGCTCAGCGTGAGCCAGTAAAGACGTTGCACCGTCTCCTCAGGCGACGCTGCGGACTGGCTAAAACCTTCGATGATCTCAGCCGAAGACACCATGCGGTGGAGCTCGGGTCCGTTGAGAAGTTCGAGCGATTGTACGACCGCGGTGTCGTCGGGCCGAGCGGTGCTCACCTCACTGCGTGCAGCGGGTTTTCCCAAGGCGCGGGTGAGGGGAGTGGAGTCTTCCTTGCGATAGGCCCGGTCTTCGTTTTTCCACCCCTTGCGGGTCGCCATTCGGATGCTGTCCAGCCATTGCTCCGCGGTGAGACGCCTCAGCGTCGGAGATCGGAAATAGCGGGGGTTTCCAGGGTTCAAAATATCGAAGCGGTCGGCACGCTCAGGGCGATACGCCGTCTGGTAGGTGCGGCTCGTTAGAATCCATCGGAGGGTGTGGCGGAGATCAAAGTCGTGCCGCACAAGATCCTGTGCGAGCCATTCGAGCAATTCGGGATGACTGGCGGGAAGGTCGCTGCGGAAATCGTCCGCGGGCTCGATCAATCCCAAGCCCAAGTAGCGCTTGAACAATCGGTTCACAATGCTCTTTGAGAAACGTGGATTGAGCGGATCGACCAGCATCTGCGCCACCCGATGGAGGCGATGGGTTAGATCGGTGGGAACCTCCAGGCTCATGCCATCGAGTTCGAAAGGAAATTTCGCCGGGATGCGTTGACCGGTCCGGGTTTCGCAGCGGATGAGTTCGAGGTCTCCAGGAGCGAACATCCCGGCAAAGGCCATGAAGCGCGCCTGTGGCCATTCCTTATTGAGGAAATGGCTGTGGCAGCTCGCACACTTCATTCCGGTACCGAGGAAGACCTGACTCACATTGGCAGCACTTTGAAGCGTCTCCTCATGGGTCTCATTCTTGATGTAGCCGCTGACGACATGCCGTCCGTTGGGCGTATATTCTTTGGGCTTCCGGAAGCCGGGCAGCGTGGGGTCGATGAGCTCAGCGACGAACAAATCGAAGGGCTTGTTGGCCATGAAGCTATCGAGGATCCACTGTCGATGGTTGCCTCGGGATCCGATGCCACCGTTGATGTCTGTGGGGGAGCTTCCCAGCGCATCTTCCCAGAAGGGGGTCCAGTGCGCGGCGTAATCGTTGGTGCGCGAGAGCAAGCGCTCAATGAGAAGGGTTCGCTTGTCGGGTGTTGGATCGGCAACAAACGCCTGAGCTTCTTGGAGGGGCGGAATGAGACCGGTGAGGTCGAGATACGCGCGGCGTGCGAAGGTGGAGTCGTCGCAGAGGGCGGGTGGCACCTCGGACTCAGGGAGTTTTGCCTCGCGCCATTTCGCACTAATAAAGGCATCGATGGGATTTCCCGGACCGGGTGGAGACGTTTGATCCGGTAGAAAGGAAACTCGATACCGGCGTGTCTGCACAAAACGCTCCTGGGGTGATAACGCGTCGTAGACCAAACGATCGAGAAGGCGGCCGGCTTTGAGCGCAGAGTGTTGGGAGGGGTTGGGCGCTGAAAGGGTTTTGGCTGCGGCCATGGAATCATCCAGAGCCCCTGCGGCGATCCACTGTCGGATGAGATGCAGTTCCTCCGCGTTCAGCGCCGGTGCCCCCTTGGGCATTTGAGCCGCGTCGGCCAAACCGCGGATGTGGCGCACCATCGGGCTTTCATCGGGTTTCCCCGGGATCACTCCGGGACCATCTTTTTTGCCGCCCCGTTTCAGGCCATCCACGGTCGACACATCGAGGCCGGCCTTGTGTTCTTCGGTGGAATGGCATTCGACGCAGGCGTCGAGCAATATGGGGCGGATATCGCGTTGGAAACTCACCCGTGAACCGGAAGCCGAATCGAGAGGTCGGAGAGGAATTAAGACCGAAGGCTTGCGAGTCTCCGCGGCCTGAGCTGACAGCAGAAGTAGCAGCAGCCCGGTACCCCCAATGGAGATCAGGCGGCCGCACAAGTCGGACAATGATCGGAGGTAACGCATGCGAGTCTTTATCAAATTGGCAAAGGACCTCTTCGGTCGCGACGGTGGGGTGTGAGAGGGGCGAGGCTGACCGGTTAGCCGAAAACTTTCCAAGGCTTTGTCCGCTTCCCAGGACTTCGCCATGTCTGTATTCGTGATGCCTAGGTCGGCGGTTCTGTGGCTGCTGCCATCTTTTCCTTGGCCGATGGGCCTCGTCTTTCTGGTGTCAGCACGGTGCCAGATCCAAAGTCTGAGGCCGATTGGATATCTCGGAGAATGAAGAGTGAAGAAGGGAGATCGAGTGCCCTGTCCGACGAGGAAAATCCCGTAGCTTTTGCGCGCGTCTACCAGTCGGTCTGAGGAGTTTATCAACAGATCATTTTTCAACCCGAATGAAACAAGTCCTTCAATTACTCCTCGTGCTCGCGATTTTGGAAGGCATCGCTCGCGGAGAGAACGCAGAAACGGTGATCGGCAACCAATACCTGGAACTGCGCTTCCAAAAGACGGGTGACCGAATCGCGGCAACCACTTTGCACCAGCGTGTCTCGAATCGGATCATCACGCTGAGCGCCGATGACTTTTCGTTGAGTCGGGAAGGACAGGCACCGCTGCAATCCAAGGACTTCAAAGTACATCAGGTGCAGCGCACAGGAATCCCAGGTGGCCAGCGCCTGAGCCTGCTTTTGCGGGGCGGAGCGGGCGATGTTGCGGTGGTTTATGAACTGTTGGATGACGATTTCTTCCTGCGCCGTCATCTCGAGTTTTCCCCCACTGCGCCGATGCTGTTACGCCAGGTCGAGGTTTGGAAAATTGGGTTGGAGGGCCAGTGTCTCGACCAGGAAACCGGGCCTCCCGAAGAATTGTTAAACAATGTTTGGGGCGTCGATCGTAAGACTGGTTTTGGAAAGCCGGTTTTTCTCGAAGACACATTTTGGGGTCTGGAATTTCCCGCCGGCTACAATCACTACGCCTCTGGATTCCTGACGCTCAGTCATCTGCCAGGTCGGACGATCACAACGAAGTTCATCAGCAAGACAGCCGTTCTTGGTGTCGCGCCTGCCAAATCGGTTGCCTCCAGATTTCGCGCCTATATTGCCCAGGGCCGCCACCGTCCGGCGTTGCCCGCTGTGCAAGTGGACTACAACACGTGGACCACCGTGTCACCCGCCACAGAAGCAAACAGTTTGGACCTGATCGGGCAGTTCAAACGAAACCTCTTCGATCCGCACCGGGTTGCCTTTGACAGCTTCACCTTGGATGACGGTTGGGATGCGAAGAAGAGCCTGTGGGATCTAAACACCAATGGATTTCCCAATGGATTCAAACCTCTGTTGGCTGCGTTGCAGCCCATGGGAACGAAGCTGGGCCTGTGGCTCTCACCTTCCAGCGGGTATGAGCATGCGGCCTGGGGCGCAAAGCAGGGGTATGCACGGAATGCGACGTTCGACTGGTTTCTCTGTCAAAGTGATCCCGGCTATCGCCGCGCCATGAGCCGCCTCGTCCCGGATTTGATCCGCAATCATGATGTGGGTTTTTTTAAAATGGACGGCTTCTGCGCCAGTTGCGACACCCCCTTGCACGCACACCATCTGGATGGCGATTACGCCCGCGAGGCCAATGTGGATGCCTTCATTGAAATGCTCACCGCCATGCGGAAGGCCAAGCCCGGTGTGTATTTGGACCCAACAAGTGGGATGTGGCTCAGCCCATGGTGGCTGTGGTTTGTGGATTCGGTTTATGCCGATACCTACGACGGAACCGCTCCGGCATTGGTCCCTTCTCCCAATGGGTTTGACGGTGCGACCACCATCCGCGATGCGCTATTGCGTCGAAGAATTGCCGCAAATCCTGGATTCGATCCGGCCGCCATCGAAACCCTCGGAGTTTATCTAGACCCCACTCTGGCCATTGATCCCGCCAGTTTTTTCGATAGCTGGCATGACAACGCCATGATGGTCGCCGGCCGTGGAAACCGTCTGCTCACCTTCTACATGAACCCGGCGAAGTTCCCGAATCCCGAGCGGGATTGGCCATTCCTGGCGCGTATGATCGAGTGGGCCCGGCACAACGCGGCGACACTCGCTCAAACGGAGATGATCTTGGGCGATCCCTACCGCGGGGAGGCCTACGGTTATGCCCATTTTCTGGGAGGGCGCGGAATCCTGGCTCTGCGCAATCCCTTCATTCAGCCCCAGACGGTGCACGTGAAGTTGGATGAATCCAGTGGTTGGAAGCCAAGCGACGCTGGAAACGGGACGTATGCCGCCACGGTGGTCTTCCCGTTTCATGAGACGCTGCATCGAGGTCTTCGGCATGGCGATTTGCTCACACTGCAATTGCAGCCTTACCAAACGATCCTCATCGAAATTGAAGCCAGCGGAAAACTGTCCCTCCCCTTCGCCGGGGTGCGGGTTCGCGAGATGGATCGCTCGGAAAGAAGGATTTCTTGGGAGGCTTTTGGATCCCCAGGGGCGAAACTCTCGGTGCCGGTTTCAGGATTGCCCAAGCCCGGCAAGATTGAATGGGCGGGTCGGGCGATCAAGAGCACTGGAAGCGCGGGAAGCATGAAGCTGCCCCTGACTTTCCCGGGTGAAGCGCAGCGTAGTTTTGTCGAATCCGGCCGCCTCCAGACGGTTCTCGCCACGAACAGCACGAGCCAATTTGAAGGCACGGGAACGGTGACCATCGGGAAAGGAACGAAGGCCTTCCTCTATGTGCTGTGCCAGGATCCCTCGCCCTCTGATTTGCAATTTCAATGCCGGGCGACCCTCAACGGAATTCCGGTTCCGGCCTCGGCCCTCCACACACTCGTGGGCTCAAAAACCACTTTGCGGGAGGTGCGAGAGTTGCCCTTGAAACCGTGGGTTTTCTTTCGGTTTCCCGTGCCGGAAGGGAAAAACACCCTTCGGGTCACGCTCAGTCCCACCACTCCGGAGACGAAGACGTTTGAAGTCCAGGCGGGATGGTGGCTCTGGACCGAAGAGCCTCTGCAACGGGCCATCCTGACGATGGAGTTTGATGAGAGTTTGCCGCCAGCCTTGGCGGAGGTTCTCCCGAGTCCCTCCGGGATGGAGATCCAACGGCAGGTCATTCCCCTGCAGGGGTTGCAGTCGTTTACTTCAAGATCTTCGATACGCCTGAGCGAGTGAGCGCTGAGGGAATGGAGGCGCGGGAGTTGGCGGCCTGGCCGGTCGGGCGGGCCGGAGGTCGGTCGGCAGATCCAGGGGCTGTGTTCCAGAACACCCTCTTGAGCGTCGAAGGGTGAGCGTTGCCTTATCCGGCGGCCTCGTCGGTCGGGCTCCGTCGATTAGTCTTCGGTCGGCCCTCGAAGGCGTAGCAGGGTTATTTCGACCGACTGGGTGTCGTCACTAACCCATACCGATCCGTCTTGGACGGTGATTTGCAGCGCCATGGTCCGTTGGACCAACACGGCGAGACCTTGGCTCTGCTTGGAGGGAATTAGCCAGACGCTCAGATTGCGCAGGCGGGTGAGCCGGTTTTCGAGGTCCTTCCACCAGGCCAGTGCATTGGAATGGAAGTTGTAAACCGAGAGGCGTTCGACGCGGGCGGAGGTTCGGAGCAATCGCTTTTCGTCCGGTTGACCGAGATCGATCCAGTGGGTGACGCGCCCGGTGGCATCCTTTTGCCAGAGACTCGGTTCATCGGGCTCCCACATGTCCTTGGCCAGCTCGAGCGGGCTTTCGTCCAGTGAGGCCGGTGCGTTGAGTGCCAAAGCCAGAAGGCGAACCACCAGGCGCTCATCGGTCTCGGAAGGATGCCGTGCGATGGTCACGGAATGGTCGCAGTAGAGGTTGCGATCCATATCCGAGAGCTGGAGCTGGGCTTTGTGAATGGTTGCTTTGAGGGCCATGGAAGCGGTTTCGAACTGTAAACTAGCAGACGCCGGTCGTCGGGAACATCTCGATGAGGCCGGATTCGCTGCCAGCAGCGGTTTGCTGGCCACGGGCGCATTCTCCCTGACGTCGCAGATTTAGCGCCGAATTTGGGTCGTTCAGGCGATGAGCGACATCGACCCGCGTCCGAGTGTTCGACGACAATTATTCTTCCCCCCTTTGGCGGCATTTAAAATTCCCCACTTGAGGTGAGTTGAGGTTGGGTTTGTAGCAGGACTCCGTGATTTAGCCCAATGACCTCCGAGGTAGGGACCGATCTCCGAGCGGTCCGGCTCCGCGGCGTTCCAATCACTGCGGTGGTCCATGTCTGCGGACGTGGCGCTTTCGGAGAAATCGCCCTATCCCGGAGGCGCTGAGTCATGGATTGCGAGCGCAGGCTGCGAACTGCAACTCATCCGGGGATTCAGCCCGAAGCGGGGGTACGGTGGAACTTTAGGCCCACTACGGGTGAGCCTCCGAATCCCAGAGAACC
>Ga0209444_10000312_pt1 | contig 26288 bp, 21 predicted proteins | sample LauGreFaBDMM15DN_2_FD_188215 | JGI IMG/M metagenome (GOLD analysis project Ga0209444, IMG submission 188215) | Freshwater lake microbial communities from Lake Michigan, USA - Fa13.BD.MM15.DN (SPAdes) (version 2) | ecosystem: Environmental > Aquatic > Freshwater > Lake | place: Lake Michigan... | reverse complement strand
TTCTTCAACCTTCTCAACACGGATGCCTAGACAGCCATATGCTTCAGCAAGCTTCAAGAAGTCAGGGACCATGATGGTGTCTGTTCCAGTGTTCAGATCCGTGTTTGAGTAACGAGAGTTATAGAACAGTGTCTGCCACTGTCTAACCATTCCCAATGAAGAGTTGTTGATGATGGCAACCTTGATTGGAATGTTGTTGATGGTGCAGGTAGCAAGTTCCTGGTTGGTCATCTGGAAACAACCATCGCCATCGATAGCCCAAACCAAACGATCTGGTTGAGCAACCTTTGCACCCATAGCTGCTGGAACTGAGTAACCCATAGTTCCAGCACCTCCCGAGTTCAACCAAGAGTTAGGACGTTCGTATTTGATGAACTGTGCTGACCACATCTGGTGCTGACCAACACCCGCAGCAAAGACTGCTTCTGGTCCTGATAGTTCACCAATACGAGTGATTACATACTGCGGAGAAAGCTTGCCATCTTCAGGCTCTGTGTATCCAAGTGGGTAACGAGTTCTTAGATTGTTTAGGAAGCCCCACCACTCTGCGATATCTGGCTTGGTTCCCTTTAGGTCATTCGCTAGCTCAACATTTAGTTCAGCAAGAACTTCCTTTAGGTCTCCAACGATTGGAACATCAGCAAAACGAATCTTGCCAATTTCAGCTGGATCAATATCTACGTGAATAACTTTTGCACCAACAGCAAATGTCTTTACCTGGCCGGTAACACGGTCATCGAATCTTGCACCTAAGGTGATTAGCAAATCACTTCGCTGCAGCGCTGTAACAGCAGGAACAGTTCCGTGCATACCAGGCATACCTAGGTTCTGTGGATCTGAATCTGGGAAAGCACCTCTTGCCATCAGTGTTGTTACTACCGGTGCACCGATGATCTTCGCTAGTTCTAGAAGTTCTTTATCTGCTCTTGCTCTAATGATTCCGCCACCGACATAAAGTACTGGTCGCTTAGCTTCTTTAATTAACTGCGCGGCAGCTTGAATCTGCTTACCGTGTGGCTTGGTAACTGGCTTATAACCAGGTAGGTCTACCTTTGGTGGCCAGATGAATTCTGCTTTACCGTTCTGAGCATCCTTAGCGATGTCAACAAGAACAGGTCCTGGTCTTCCAGTTGTTGCAATTAGAACTGCGGCAGCTAGAACACCTGGAATGTCTTCGGCTTTGGTAACTAGGAAAGAGTGCTTAGTAATTGGCATGGTGATACCGACAATGTCTGCCTCTTGGAATGCATCAGTACCAATAGAAGTTGAGTTAACCTGACCGGTTATTGCAAGTAGTGGAACAGAGTCCATGTGTGCATCTGCAATTGCAGTAACTAGGTTGGTAGCTCCCGGTCCTGAGGTTGCAATACAGACACCAAGTTTTCCTGAAGCTGAGGCATAACCTTCCGCAGCGTGACCTGCACCCTGTTCGTGACGAACAAGAATGTGTCTGATCTTGGTTGAATCCATTAGCGGATCGTAGGTAGGGAGAATCGCACCACCGGGTAGACCGAAAATATCGGTAACCCCGAGTAGTTCAAGAGATCGAACTACCGCTTGCGCTCCAGTTAGAACTTCGTTAGCCATAAATAATCCTTAGGTTAAATCCCGTTAGCCGGTATAGGCACCTTCAGCTGCTGAATGCACAAGCTTCGAGTACTTAGCCAAGACTCCGCGGGTATATCTAGGTGGTAGTGGCACCCATTCTGCTTTGCGGGCTGCCAACTCTTCTGGCTCAACTAGTAGTTCGAGCGTGCGAGCTGCGATGTTGACTCGAATCAAGTCTGAATCGCGTACCAGAGCAATTGGGCCGCCATCGGTCGCCTCTGGTGCAATGTGTCCGATACACAGTCCGGTTGTGCCGCCTGAGAATCGTCCGTCAGTCAAGAGTAATACATCCTTGCCCAAACCTGCACCTTTAATTGCGCTGGTGATAGCTAGCATCTCACGCATGCCAGGGCCACCCTTAGGGCCTTCGTAGCGGATAACAACAACATCGCCCTTAGAGATCTTGCCATCAGTAAGGGCCTGCATTGCTGCTGCTTCTCTCTCAAAGACACGAGCAGGGCCGGTAAAGTCCTCTAGATCAAAGCCTGCAGTCTTCACAACAGCACCTTCAGGAGCCATTGAACCCTTCAGAATGGCGATACCACCGGTCTTGTGAATAGGGTCATTTAGCGCTCTGATGATCTTGCCGTCTGGGTCTGGTGGGTTAATACCCGCTAGGTTCTCAGCAACAGTCTTACCGGTAACAGTCAGTGCGTCACCGTGAATCAGACCTGCATCTAGCAAAGCCTTCATAACAACAGGTACTCCACCAACACGGTCAACATCAGCCATTACGTATCTACCGAATGGCTTTAGGTCTCCCAGGTGTGGAACCTTATCTGCGATCCTGTTGAAATCATCCAGGGTTAGATCAACTTCTGCTTCCTTAGCAATAGCTAGGAAGTGCAGAACAGCGTTAGTTGAACCACCGAAAGCCATGGTTACTGCAATAGCGTTCTCAAGCGCTTTCTTGGTAATGATGTCTCTTGTAGTGATGCCCTGAGCAATTAGGTTAACTACTGCTTCACCTGAACGGTGAGCCCAGTTGTCTCTTCTTCGATCTGCAGAAGGAGGAGATGCAGAGCCTGGAAGGCTCATGCCCATAGCTTCGGCAGCACAGGCCATGGTGTTAGCGGTATACATACCGCCACAGGCACCTTCACCAGGACAGATAGCTCTTTCAATGCGACCTAGGTCTTCAAGGCTCATGGTTCCAGCCTTACAAGCACCAACAGCCTCGAAAGCGTCAATGATTGTTACTTCTTTTTCAGTGCCATCGGTTAGCTTTACCCATCCCGGAGCAATGGTTCCTGCATACAGGAAGACAGAAGCAAGATCTAATCTGGCAGCAGCCATCAACATACCTGGCAGTGACTTGTCACAACCAGCCAACAAAACAGATCCATCTAGACGCTCAGCCTGCATAACAGTCTCAACTGAGTCAGCAATAACCTCACGGGAGACTAGGGAGAAGTGCATTCCCTCGTGGCCCATGGAAATACCGTCAGATACTGAAATAGTGCCAAATTCAAGGGGATAACCATTAGCAGCGTGAACACCCTGCTTAGCCGCATCGGCTAGACGGTCAAGAGAAAGGTTGCAGGGGGTAACTTCATTCCATGAGGAAGCAACACCGATTTGAGGCTTTTCCCAGTCCTCATCCCCCATACCAACAGCTCGAAGCATTCCTCGAGCAGCTGCACGCTCAATACCGTCGGTAACTACTCGGCTACGCGGTTTCATATCTTTGGCCATTAGACAAGTTTAGGCGAAATCCCCTGCTCTGGGGCAGTCGGTGCCAATTCTCAGTTAGCCTTAACAGGTGCCAAAACCTCAAGAAGAACTAGATAAGCAGAGCCTTGCTCGCTATACGGATGCTGCAATCAGAGCCAGCCGTGAGGTTATTGCCACATACTCAACTTCCTTTGGCTGGGCCACCAAGCTACTAAAGCAACCAATTCGAACCCAGGTTCAGAACATCTACGGTCTAGTTCGAGTTGCAGATGAAATTGTGGACGGTGCTGCCGCCGGTGCTCTAGGTGATAACCGACTAGAAGCAACTTCACAATTAGACAAACTCGAGCAGGAAACCTACAGGGCAATGCAACTAGGTTTCAGCACCAACCTAATTGTTCACGCCTTTGCTGTCACAGCTAGAGAAACCGGCATCGATAGGAAACACATTGAAGCTTTCTACCATTCAATGCGAATGGATCTAAACAAGACCCGTTACGACCACAAGTCCTTCTCAACCTATGTCTACGGTTCTGCTGAAGTTATTGGTCTTATGTGTCTTCAGACTTTCATTCACGATAAAGATTTCAACAACCAAGACCGTGAGACTCTTCGTCTAGGAGCACAGGCTCTGGGAGCAGCTTTTCAAAAGGTGAACTTCCTAAGAGACCTAGCTGCAGACTTCGAACAATTAGGTAGAAGTTACTTCCCTTTGGTAAACGTCAATAACTTCAACGAGGAAACCAAGGTTGCACTGGTTACCGATATTCAGAATGACTTGGCTGTTTCAGCAAAGTCAATCAAGCTAATTCCCAAATCAGCTCGTAAAGCAGTTGTCGCAGCGCAACTTCTATTCACAGAACTAAATGACAAGATTTCACAAACCCCAGCTGAAGAACTACTTAGAACTCGAATAAGAGTTTCTAATCCAAGAAAGTTAGTAATCATCCTCAAAGCTCTGTTAGGAGTTAGCCCCAAATGACACAAAAGACCGCAATCGTAATTGGTGGAGGTATCGCTGGTTTAGCTACCGCTGCCCTGCTAGCTAAAGCTGGAATGAAAGTAAAGCTTTTTGAAGCTAGAGAAAAAGTTGGTGGTCGTGCATACATCTGGGAGAAAGATGGCTTCACCTTCGACATGGGTCCTTCTTGGTATCTGATGCCAGACGCTTTCGATCAGTTCTTCAAACTGATGGGAACCACAGCAGATAAAGAACTAGATCTAGTTCGTCTTGACCCTGCTTACAGAACCATCTTCGAAGGTCAAGATGAACCTATGTTCATGCACGAATCTCTAGAGAAGAACCTTCAAGAGTTTGAAAGCTACGAACCAGGTTCGGCAGCAATGGTGCAAAAGTATCTAGATAGCGCTGAAGAAACCTACAACCTTGCTAACAAGCACTTCCTATACACAAACTTTGAGAACGCAAAGTCGTTCACTCACCCGGATGTTGTGAAGAAGGCTGGAACTTTCATCAAGCACCTACTCACTTCTCTGTACGGTTTCTCAGCAAAGCATGTCAAGGACGAGCGTCTTCGTAAGGTTCTAAACTTCCCTGCTGTTTTCCTAGGTGCATCCCCTTACGACACCCCGAGCATGTATCACTTGATGACTCACATCGATATGAACGTCGGTGTGTTCTACCCTCAGGGCGGTATCTACAAGATCATCGAGGCGGTTGAGAGATTAGCTAAAGCCCACGGTGTTGAGATTCACACCAACTCACCGGTCAACAAGATCAACGTTGATGAAAAAGGTCAGGTCAAGGGTGTTCAGGTTGGTAAAGCAACCTACGAAGCAGATGTTGTTATTGCTAACGCAGACCTTCACTTTGTTGAAACACAACTCCTTGAACCTAAGTATCAAACCCTTCCACAAAAGTGGTGGGACAAGAGAATCCCTGGCCCTTCAGCACTACTTCTCTACTTAGGTATCAAAGGCAAGATTGACAACCTAGATCACCACACCCTTCTATACACAGATGACTGGGCGACTAACTTTGCTCAGGTATTCAAGAAGGCTGATGGCAAGAGCAAGGTTGCATCCCCTGCCAGCTTGTATATCTGTGCTCCTAGCAAGACTGACCCTTCGGTTGCTCCAGAGGGTTACGAGAACCTATTCGTTCTGGTTCCTGCAGCAGCTGACCCTTCAATCGGTAAGGGCGGAGTCGATAGAGCAGGAGACCCAGAGTTCGAAGCAGAAGCAGATCGAATCATTCAGCAGATTGCCGATTGGTGCAAGATTCCAGATCTGGCAGAACGCATTGTGGTTAGAAGAACCATGGGTCCACAGAACTTCGTTGAAGAACTAAACGCTTGGTCAGGCACTGCTCTAGGCATGGCTCACACTCTTAGACAGTCTGCATTCTTTAGACCTAAGAACAAGAGCAAGAAGGTCAAGGGTCTTTACTACGCAGGGCACCACTCAATCCCAGGTATTGGTTTGCCTATGTGCCTAATCGGTGCAGAGCTTGTCTACAAGCTCATGATTGATGACAAGTCAGCAGGACCAACACCTAACGAGATCACACCTATTGCTGAAGACGGTTGGAAAGGCTTGAACTAGTGCAGTATGCCTATCTACTAGGACTACTCTTTTCAATCATTGGCTTAGGGCTATTTGATTGGAAGTTCAAACTTGGTTTCTCAACAAACAAGAAAGCAGCAACGCTAGCAACACTACTCCCGCTGGTTTACTTTCTTCTCTGGGATGGAGCAGGAATTGCTCTAGGTATCTTCTTTAGAGGTGAAACCAGTCACCTAACTGGAATATTGGTTGCTCCTGAACTACCGCTTGAAGAGCTGTTCTTCCTATTCCTCTTGAATTACACGACTCTGACTATCTTCATTGCCGTAAAGAGAGTGCTGGCTAAACGATGAACTATCTAGCACTCAACATTGTCTTTATGCTCATCGCTTTCGTTGTCTTGAACGTAATCAACAGAAAGTCTCCTTGGCGGGCAATTGGCTGGACACTGCTGGTTATGTGTCTAGTGACACTGATTTTTGACAATGTAATTGTTGGCCTAGGAATTGTTGACTACGACAGCAGCAAGATCAGTGGACTACTCCTAGGCTTAGTTCCTGTAGAGGATTTTGCATACACAGTAGTTTCAGTACTCGCTGTTAGCTCCATCTGGCACATGATGACAAGGAAGAAGTAATGGAAGCAATCAAGCAGCTCTTCTGGTCTTCCAGACCGGTTTCCTGGATCAACACTGCATTTCCTTTTGGTGCTACCTATGTCTTCATCAATCACAAAGTTGATATAACGTTCCTAATTGGAACTTTGTTCTTCCTAATTCCATACAACTTGCTGATGTATGGAATCAACGATGTATTTGACTACGAGAGCGATCTTCGTAACCCTAGAAAAGGTGGCATCGAAGGAGCGCTACTAAACAAGAAGTGGCACAAGCTAACCCTGTGGTCTTCGACTCTTCTCTGCGTTCCTTTCCTCGTGTATCTCTATGCTGTTTCAGATTTGAACTCAGCTCTGTGGCTCACTCTTTTTGTCTTCACAGTCATCGCATACAGCGCTCCTAAGCTCCGCTTCAAGGAGCGTGGCTTCCTAGATTCACTGACCTCATCTAGCCACTTCGTGGGTCCAATGATTTATGCTCTCTCACTCTCTGGTGTTGATCTCACTGAGCGTCCAGTGCTATCAAGCATCCTTGCCTTTACTCTCTGGGGTATTGCATCTCATGCATTTGGTGCAGTCCAAGACGTGAAGGCTGATAGAGAAGCGAGCATCTCGAGCATCGCGACCATGATTGGCGCTAAGGCAACTGTCTGGTTTGCTTTCATCTCATACGCTGCTGCCGGTGTTCTTGTTCTAAACACTATCTGGCCAGGACCGCTTGCTGCAGTTGCTGCAGTTCCATACCTGCTCATCCTTACTCCGTACCTAAACATCACTGATGCGGATTGTGAGAGAGCTAATAAGGGTTGGCGCAGATTTATCTGGTTGAACTTCTTTGCTGGGTTTGTAGTTTCACTGATTCTGATTTCTGCAGCAGTGTTTAACTAGCCCTAGCCATCCAGTCAATCAGATACTCTTTCCTAAAACCTGAAGCACAGTGGTGGCAACTGTATAGACGCTTGGGTCTTTGATATCTAAAGTGCTCGTGCCCAGTAGGGCAGAGACCTCGGTAAGGCGCATACGCTTTAGCAATCTCGTTACCGGTATAAGTCTCATTGCGATAGCCAATACGTTTAGCAGTCGCTAACCACTTTTTACCGTGACCTTCTTTAGGGCCAACAAGAGCATGGGCAATCTCGTGCTTTACGGTCTGCATAACATCATCAATTGAATGAACCAGAGCCAGATACTTGCTGACAGTGATTCTCTTGTCGTTATAGCTGCACAACCCAGCTCTTCTTCTGCCACTGTCAAAACCAAAAGACCACTCTCGATCTTCTAGATGCTCGAGCATCTCGGTTTCAGCTAACGCTCGAAGGTAATCCCAGCGGTCAGCAACCAGTCTGAGTTTCTTACCACCCTGACTGGTTGACTTCTGCACAAAGCCAAAGTCCTCTAGCGCTGCCACAAGAGATAACTGACTCACATCGGCTCTTACTGAGACTTTGCCAAGTTTAAGTTCATCAAATGAATAGTCCAGAACAGCTTTAATCGCCTCAGCTACCCAAGCCATGGTCCCAGCGTCCTTCTGTTCGACAACAAGCACAGCTCCAGGGCCAGTTTCCTTGAAATCAGTCAGGCTTACTTTGGCTATCTCAACGAATCCCTCGCGTCTGACTAGCCAGACATTCTCTTCGAGCGCTAGCAGCTCAAGCCCAGATCTGGTCAAAGATGGGGTCTTTAGGCTCAAGGTGTCTAACATTTCATCCAAAGGCTAACCCCAACCCAGGTGTTTATTGGGCTCAATTCCCTGCCTGTTGAAAACTTTTTACTGTGTATAAAGAAATGCCGTTTGTTTTCAGTTGGTTAACTTTGTGTTTGCCACACCTAATGACATCGAATAGAGCCGCTCATGGTGAAGAGGGCTGAATTACTTCAGCTCTCTCAACCACTTACTAGCGTTCTTAGCTGAACCCTTAACCTGTTCAAGCCTTACTGCTACGAATCCAATAAGTCCTGCTAGAAGGAGCAATCCAATAACCACACCAGCTGATTCAAGCGCGGTCATTCTTGTCCACAGCAGTGGAATTACTGTAACGACCAGTGAGATTCCACCAGGTACGAAGAAACCGGCAAGCTTTCGAACAGAACCAAGCAGCAAGAAGACCACCGAGACACCGAGCACAATTGCTAGTCGGGTCCAGTCTGCAGCTGTTGCATCCTCTCCTGCTGTACCAAGCTTTCCGATGACTCCAAACAAGGTTGGCAGCAATGCGATAAGTGCTGGAACACCGATGTAGATCAGGGAGTTCATCTGAAGCTTGAATGTAGCTCGAAGGCCAGCAAGGATTCCGTAGATGACCAAACCAATGAATAGCGCTTGAAGTTCGAACTTAGTTCTGTCATCACTTACCTGAGTGATTGACTGCCAAAGGATAGGCAATACAGTCACAGTTAGGAAAGTTCCGCTAGCAAGAGCGATACCTAGGTTTCCAATTCGAACACCAACTGTCAGCAATACACAGGTAGCAACGATTAGCCCCATGGCTTCAATCATCTTGATCTGGGACACTCCAGTGAAGTCCGCGCTTACAACTGAATAGACTGCGAGGACCCCAGGTACGAGCAAGACTGAAAGCGGTAGTCCTTGGCGAATAATGCTCTTCCAACGATCTGAGTAAAGTTCTGAGAGTTTAGGTACGACTGTTGCGATACCAGCGGCAGCAATCAAACCAATTAGCTCAAATTCAAACTCACTTGCCCCTGGCACTGCTCTAAGAATCAAAGCTGTTCCAGCAAAGGCTAGTTGAATTGCAGCAATCAGAGATGCGTAGACGGCCACCGGTGCTTTGAATCTTCTAATGAATATTGCTAGCGCAGCAAATGCAACTGCAGCCACAATCATCATCTTGTATTCAGTCTCAGCATCTGTAGCACTGATGCCTGTGTATCGGTAGCTGCATAGGTAAAGGAGCACTGAGCTGATCAACATTGGAACACGAGTGAACCTAGGCTCTCCTAGGTAAGTTCCTCTGCTCATGAAAAGTGCCACAACTGCAAGACCTAGAGAGACAAGCATCTCTGTGTATACAAGAGCAGGGTTAATCTCATCTCCCGACCACATAGACGAAATCGGAGCAAACAGCAGTGAAATACCCACAGAGACAGGAAGTATGGTCGGCCAACCACTCTTGTCGAAGCTGTAGTTGATCTTCTTCAGAACAAAGGTGGTCAGGATATAGAAACCAAGTGCTCCAACTAGGAATAGCAAGTCAATGGTGATTCCACGGTTGTTGATTAGGTTATCTGCAACTAGGTAGAAGGTTGTCAGGATTCCAGCTGCGTAACCAGCGAAAGCTTGAACTGAGCTCTTTCTAAAGAATGCTGTGATGTATGAAAGAACCGCGATTCCTGCAAAGTAGACAGCAGTCCACAAGCTCAAGTACATAATCAGCCAGATGAATAGGAATCCGCCAGTTGCCATCTTTGCTTCAATCAAAGCAAAGAAACCAAATACCCAAATGATCGGAACAGAACGAGCAACAGCTAGATCGGCATCCTCAACAATGCTCTTTGACCAACGACGACTAATGAACAGTCCAGAGACCAGTAGGTAAATGGCGATTGTTAGAGGAACTGCAATTGAATCCTGGCTGTTCTGGTAACTCACTGGAGAGTAAAGACTCATGATTCCAGCTGCAAAAACGCCAACTATAGAGATGGCAAGGACTCTTAGCGGCAATACTCTCGGAGCAAACGCGAATTCAGCATTTCCTGTTGACTTGCGAATCCTTGATCTAAGTGCGATGTAAACAGCACCTGTGAGTAAGAAGGCGATTGCAGGCAGTTCAATCAGCCAAATGGTTTGAACTTCACCATTGCTGAGCTTTCCGATGATTGCAAGCTGAATCAGAACAGCGCTAGCTGCCCATGCATCGAGATTCCTAATTACAGAACGCTTAGTGAAGGTAAAGAGAGCACCAACGATTACAGCCAAAGCAGCAAATCTAATGAGTGAATCAGATTCGAAAGTCAGGCCACTTTGGATTGCTGAAGCCGCTAGTGCAAGGCCCGCAACGAGATCAAAGGAACGCTTAGAACCGTCTTCGATCTTGAGTAGCTTGCCAGAAGCGATAAGGAAGTGAATTACCCCGAATAGCGCAAAGGCACCAAAGGTGTAGTTGATGACATTCAGTGAAGTACTACTCTCCTGCACAAGATAAGCAACCGAAAGACCTGCTACCGAAATTGGGTAGAAGATCTCGTTGAAGCCAGATAGCGACTCATCAATTCGTGAGGCAAGCTTGGAATGCACGAACAAACCAGCACCCAGAATAACCATGAAGACCGTTGGAGTAGCGAAGCCATCAAACCAGTCCAAGCTCCAGGTCTGGGTGCTTAGTGCGAGAAGTGCGGTGAAGAGTAGGCCTGCTCTAATCGCAATTAGTCGCTTAGCCATCACTCCATAGACAGCCAGAACGGTAATTACCATCAGTGTGTATGCGGAAAGAAGTGGGAAGTAGTTCTCCGCGCCAAAGCCAGATGAAACTCCGAGCGCACCGAATGACAAGAAGCCGGCGGCTAGAAGAATGAATGAGCTGTAGGCGAGAGTCTTACGAAGATCTTCAATTGCTCTAAGCGCTGGGATCAGAGCGAGAGCCATGAAGACTAAACCGAATCCGGTGAGCACTTCTAGAAGCGGAAGAATATCTAGAGCTTCGCTTGTTGGAAGAACATTGCTTAGTTCTCTGAAGAGTGCAATTAAGGTAAAGATTGCAACACCAAAGGTTTGAAGACCTGAGACAAACTTGCTCTCAATGCCAATACGTTCTCTAAGCAGAGTAAGAGCAACGTTCCAGGCACCTGTTGCTGCAAGAGAGATTGCAAAGCTCAGGAAGATGTTTACTGGTACTAGGTCTTCGCCACCAAAGATGTCAGAGCTACCGTTAGTAAAGATGTAAATCAGAAGACCACCGAAGTAGACGGCAGAGCTAAAGCGAGCTGCTCTCGGAATCTGGAACACTGCACTTCTAGTTAGCAGAGCAACAGAAACAACTATTGTGAATGCAACTAACTCAGAGCTGCTCTTTGGTTGACCATCGAATGCCCAAAGCGACAAGCTGATGCCCCAAAGCACGATTGAACCAACTAGTGAACCAAGTCTCGCTGAGACATCAGCTGAAACTCTAGGAATAAAGGATTGAGCAAAGATCATGACTGAACCAAGAAGAGCTCCAGTCAGAAGTATCGCGAATGAAGAATCACCTGATACCCACTGCGCTGAGTAAGCAACTGCGAATGCTGTCATTGAGAAAGCGGTAGTCCAGATGAAGTTAGCGAGCTTGGTTGATACTTCCCCAGCACTGGTGAACCCGCCGCCAAACTTGTTCAGTAGTGCAGCACCTGTCAGCCAGAGCACAGCAGCGATTATTAGACCAACTGGGTCGACACCTAAGAATTCCTGCCCGGCAATACCCTTTGTGAACGGGAAGATCTGAGTGGCGATAGAGCCGGCTAAGAATGCAAGGTAACCAAGAATTGCAAAGATAGAGAACTTAGAAGCTAGAGACAGAGAAACCTGCTCCTTGTTGTGAAGTTCAAGTTGATATTCAGCTTCAGCAATTTCCTTGACAACTTCTTCGGTTTGATCCTTCTTTGCTTTTGGCAGCGTAGGAATAACAGGTTCCTCAAGCCTAGTAAATCTAGCGACAACAACTACTCCAAGGATCGCTAGTGAAAGCATCGCAATCTGGTACCCGGCATGGTTGTAGCCATCACTCAGGAGTGTTCCAACGTAGTTGTATGTGAAGAGAATTGACGAAACTGCAGCACCTACCGGTGCAATGATGAGCCAACCCCAAACTTTGAATCTTCTACCCATCAGCAAGCTTCCAGCCGTGACGATGGCAAGCATGATTGAGACAAATGGAGTGTTCTCTCCATCAGCCCAGGCCTTCGGCAAGATTTCATATCTAGATAACGACTGCAGGCTTATGAAAGTTGTTACGCTGGCAATAATCGCCAAGACGTTAGCCAATGCGACAAAGTATTTCTTAGCTTTGATTGCACCAAAGCTAAAGCCAACTGTAAGTGCTGCAACTACACCGACTTTTCCAAGTGCAGGAATCTGGTCCCAAGTAACACTGAAGAAGATTGTTAGTGCAATGGCAATCAAACCAGCCATTACTGTTAGCAACCACTGTGACGTGCTCAGAGTCGGAAGGTTTCTCTCTCTCCTGATAACCGGCGCTTGGACAGCAACTGGCGCTGGTTGGAATCGAGGCTGATCAGATGGAATTCCATTTACAGCCGGGCCACTTTGGTAAACAGTTGTTGAGGAAGCGGTTGAGGATTGTGACGGTGCATAGATCTGACCCATCTCACGAGCGTGTGCCGCACTGGAAGTCCTGGCATATTCACGAATGTCAGCAAATTTCTTCTGAGCCGCAGACAGGTTATCCCGTGAGTCTCTGAACTCAATGAGTGTCTGCTCAGTGAACCAGTGCCCACATGAGCACCTGGCCCACTCATTGTTAGTGAATTCGGAACTGTCGAAAAGATCGAGACAAAGTGGTGATCTATAAGTAGTCATAACTACCTCCCCCAAAGTATGTGTTGTTGCCTAGAAACATTATCACCCTAAAAGTCTAGAAAATCAGAGCCATAAACCTACTGAGATTAGACATTGGTAACTTTTTGTTATTTTAAAGTAAGAAACCCCGGTCCTCGTGAGAAGGAACCGGGGTTCGTGCGCCCCCCGGGAATCGAACCCGGAACCCACTGATTAAGAGTCAGTTGCTCTGCCGATTGAGCTAGAGGCGCATTGCTTTTGGCAACGATTTTCAAGAATAGCAGTTATCTAGGTGCGTTACAAAGTTGCACTTGCCGTGGCTTTGATTAGATTAGAGCCATGACTGAACTAACTGTTGGCTCTAAAGCCCCCGCATTCAAACTAACTAACCAAGATGAGAAGGCAGTATCACTGGCTGAGTTCAAGGGAAGCAGAGTAATTCTGTATTTCTACCCAGCTGCTTCAACCCCAGGTTGCACCAAGCAGGCCTGTGATTTCCAAGAGAACATGTCAGTTTTGAAGAAGGCTGGCTATGTGGTTCTAGGAGTTTCCCCTGACAATGCAGCCAAACTAACCAAGTTCCGTAAGGCTGAGAACCTAAAGTTTGATCTACTCAGTGACCCAGACATGAAGGTAATCAAGGCTTATGGTGCTTTTGGTGAAAAGAGCATGTACGGGAAGATTTATGAGGGTTTGATTAGATCTACCTTCGTAATTGACGAAAAGGGCAAGATTGAGCACGCCCTATACAACGTCAAGGCAACCGGGCACGTGGCTATGCTTCGTAAGGTATTGGCTATTTAGATTCTGAAGTAGCTTTGACTACCTCAGAGCTAAACAGGGTAAGTAAGACCGCTAGTGATGGCAGAGCTATAGCAAAGCCACCTAGCAGGCTTGCCTCAAAGGTTCCTAGCGCAATGGCTAGCTGAATCAGCTGCCAGAAGACTCCAGCGCTTCTAGCCCATCTCTTGCCCTTGGTTATGGCAATACCTGCAAAGGTCAGCCAAACGCCTGCTGAGAGGGTTAGAACGACCAGTGCGGAGTTAGTTAGCAACGCTCCAGCCTGGCTTGTGGTCATTCCCCAGATGATGGCTACGGTGGCAACAAAAAGGACCAGAGCTTCTAGAAAAAAAGCAACTGAAATAGCCCTAAGAGTGGTCTGAATATTGAATTTGCCCATAGTTCCAAGCCTAAATGCCTATTTACAAACGACCCCTCGCTGTGGGAAAATTGTCTAGTCGCGGTCGCGAATAAACCAAGAAATCTTCCAAGATTTGCCTTTGTTGTGATGCGCTTCCCCTGTTACTCGATCTAAGGAACATAAATATATGGAACTGCCATGGCTAACCGAAGCTCGCTGTAGAACAGAAGACCCAGAACTGTTCTTCCCAGTAGGCAACACAGGCCCAGCAGTAGACCAGATCGAACAAGCTAAAGCTATTTGCCGCGATTGCAAGGTAACAGCTAACTGCCTTGAGTACGCCATCAAAGAGAACCAGGACAATGGTGTTTGGGGCGGTCTAAGTGAAGATGAGCGTAAGTCACTAAAGCGTAAGTACGCTCGCGCACGTCGCTCAGCCTAAATAAGCGGTAATTCTAGAGAGACAGTAGTTCCACCGGTCTTATCCGATTTGAACTCAATCTTTCCTCTAAGTTCGCCTTCAACCAGAGTCTTAACAATCTGAGTTCCAAGACCAGTCAAAACCTTACCTGGCTCTAACCCAACTCCGTCATCAGAAACTGTGATGTACAGACGCTTGGACTTTCTGAAGGCGTTAACAGTCACGTGTCCGGTTCTATTAGCTAAACCGTGCTCGTAGGCGTTGGTCACAATTTCAGTTAGAACAACCGAAAGTGGCGTAGCCATTTCACTCGGAAGTCTTCCAAACTTTCCGATACGAAGGTTGGTAACTCTGGCGTTGAACGCCAGCGCTAACTCGCTCACTAGAGCGATGATGCGATCAAAGACTTCATCAAAGTTCACATCCTGGGCAAGACCTTCGGAGAGTGAATCGTGAACAACAGCAATTGCTGCAACTCTTCGCTCTGCATCGCTAAGCGCTTCTAAAGTTTCCTCAGACTGACTTCTTCTTCCTTGAATGCGAAGAAGGCTAGCTACGGTTTGTAAGTTGTTCTTCACTCTGTGGTGAATTTCACGGATGGTTGCATCCTTAGTGATTAGCTCACGCTCTTGTCTTCGAAGTTCAGTCACATCACGACACAGGAGAATCGCTCCAGTGTTTACAGAGTTCTCGTAAATAGGAACAGAACGCACTGAAAGAGCAGCGCCATTGCCTTCGATGTCTGCTCGTCCAGCGAGTTTTCCTGAGACAACGATTGGAAGGTTCTCGTCAATGTTCACTCTGTTCTTGTTGATCTCTTTGGTGACTTCTAGAAGACTTCTTCCTTCTAGTTCGCCTGTAACACCAAGTTTCTGAAATGCTGACATTCCATTTGGTGATGAGAACACAACAGCGCCATTTGCATCTAGGTGCAGAAGACCATCGTTGACACGTGGTGCACCTCTCCTAGGTGCACTCTGTTTGTTGAATTCTGGGTAACTACCGTCAACCACCATGTTCAGAAGAACATCTCCTAGAACAGTCAAGTTGATTCTTGTTTTGTTAGGGGCGGCAACTTCACCAAGGTTGGTGTGCTTAGTAACAACAGCTATGGGACTTGGAGTGATGTCAGTTCCAGTTTCAATGTTCAATCTTCTAAAGACTGGAACAGCACTAAGTCTTGCAGGTACTCCTTGATACTTATCTGGTTCACCGTTGTCTACGTTCTTACCAGTTTTGTATGCGGTGCTAACTAATGAAGCCCAAGACTTTTCGACTGGTTTTCCAGTGATGTCACGGTAGAAGACAGTTGCAGCACTAGATGGTCTAGCGTGACCTGCAGCGATGAAGCCATTCTTACCGTCAGGAATCCAGAGCACTAGGTCAGCAAAGCTCAGGTCTGCAATGACCTGCCAGTCTCCAGTGAGAGCGTGCAACCACTCAATATCGGCAGAGTGGGTCTGGCCGTATTGCTTCATCAAATCAGAAAGTGTGGACACCTAAGAAAGTTTAGCCAGCGCTTCCCCTGAAGCACTATCCAAGAGCAGCTGTCTGGCTAGATCGCTGATTGCCTGCCTAGCTGAAGACGAGCGTTTGAGTAAAGCTAGCGGCAGACCGTTGAGAAGTGCTCGATCAAAGTTGCCTGGCTCATCTGGGATGAAGGCATCGATTCTCGCTTGGGCAAGGGAAAGGTAGGTTTCTTGGAGTTCTGCTTTAGCCCTTGAACCAAGGGCACTAGTTCTAAACCTATTCACAACCAAATACGGATTAGTTCCCTGAACATTGCTATCAAAGTATTCTTTTGCAGCCAGAAACCGGTGTGCTGAAACAGGGTCCGAACCGGTCACCAGAACAACTTTGGAACTTCTCTCTAAAACCTCAACTAGCAGGCTGTCGCGCGTTATTTCCCCAACGAGAGAACTGGTCGATGGGTGATTGAGGTTTGACTGGAAGTTAGTTGCCTGCGGCAAATCAAGAACTACTTGATCGAACTCCCCATTCAAGGTTGTCAGCATTTTGCTCACTCGCTCAACCGTTACCTCACGCCACCTTGCAGGCGAACTAAGCCCTGACATGAACCTCAGTTCATTCCTACCCACTTGGATTGCAACTGTGAGCCGTTGATACTCCTCAATACTCAACCTGTTTTGATCTGCAAGTCTTAGGCAAGCAGACAACCCAGCAGGGGTGTCCACCAGCCCCAGTGTCACCGCAAGCGAAGGAGCGAGAGTATCGAGGTCGATTAGCAATACGCGCTGGCCCAATAGGGTCATCTCGCAGGCGAGATTAGCGGCTATCGTGCTTTTGCCAGGAGAACCTGCCGGCCCCCAGCAACTGATCACGTTGACATCAAACTTCTCACTCCTGGATTTAGTTGCAACTTCTTCTTTGCCAGTGACTATAGCTAAATGGGCTCTTCGTCCGTGAACTTTCTGCTCTGTCAGAGTCAAGTTCTTGACCTAACAGCAACAACAGTCGATTGCTTGGCGATAGCTTCGACAACCGACCTAACCTCGGCGGCTGAGACACAGACTTCAACTTTTTGCAGGCTCTCCCCCATCCCTGAGTCAATCTCCCTAACGGAAATCAGTTCTGCGCCTAACGCCAACTCATAGGGAATGGAGTCAACTGTTGTTGACTGCTGTGCTGCCCATAAATCGACTATTGAACCTGCTCTAAGTGTGTTGGGAAGAGTTGAACCTAGGCTCAAGATGATCGGTGAGCAATCTTCTTGTCTCTTGGAAGCCAATGAACTAATCGGAATCAGTTCACCTGAAGCCACGGGTTCCGTTAGGAACCACTTATCGAGTTGGCCTTCATCCGCCAACAGATACCTGCCCCCAGAAGTTGCAAGATCTGCTTGCATGCGTTCAACGGTTGTGGAGGCTATTTTTGTTGACTTCGCTAAGTCCCTAGATGCAACAAAGTATTCCCTGGTTGTTGATCCAGGATCTGAGTTTGCAAACCATGCAGCTGTAGCCAAAAGAACAAGTGCGATAACAATAAGCAGCTTGCTTCTGGTGGCAACGAAGTTTCGACGGACTCTTATCGCACCTGGCTTCCTGTTTAGTAATCGCACATGTCGATTCTGCTCATTTTCAGATATCTGTGCTCAAACTATCCACAGCCAACCACTCGATGCTCTCTAGGGGCAAGAGCTGAACTCCGGCAGATTTGAGAACAAGTTGGTTTCCGAGTATGTTGACTAGCTTCCCTTGAGAGGGTTTCACTCTTCCAGCCTGCTTGATCGAAATCGACGCTCCTCTTAACTTAGATTCGATAAACGCTGAGGCACTGAGCTCGAGAAGAGACTCTTCAAGTGAACCGCGTGAAAGAGTGATCGAGCTAATCGAGTTGTTTGTAATGAGAAACCAAGAAGTACTGGTTTGTGAATGAGCTTCTAGAAATCCTGCAACAAAATCCAGTCCAATCAGAGCCATGCTCAAACGTTTAGTTTCATACTCGGTTTGTTGCAGTTCAACTTCAACGATCAGAGAGAACGTGCCATCGGTCTTGGCGATTTGAGAGGCAAAGTATGCCTGAGCTTCTAGATCTTCGATAGTTGAATCTATGTTCATGGGCTATTTGTATAACGAAAACTTGTTATAAAACTTGTTATCCACAACCCGTGTTCCCAATTAATTGATTTGATTTTCTTTGGTAACTTTGGCTTATTCATGCAGGGGGGAAGACAGATGTTTCATGGAACCAAACTTCAAATCCTCGCAGGGGAAAACCAGTAAGCGCAAAGTAAACAGCCCCATCGAATCTGATGATTACTTTGGTAATCAGTGGAGTGATACTGGAGACCTAGGTGATCCAAAGCCTGTGCTTGCCTTCTTAGCTCAAGCAATCATTGAAACCCTTGCTGGGGTGAGAGACATAGACCAAAGTTCTAGATGGCTAAGTGACAGTGTCTATCAACAGTTGAGACAGCGGTCTTTGGCTAGTAAACGAGCGTTATTGGATAAGAACAGGGCTGCCATGAGACCCAATCTGGTGATTGGAAAGATCTCATCATTTAGCCCAAGAGATGGCGTGGTTGAGGGTGTAGTAATTGTTCACAACCGGGACAGAGCTAGAGCAGTTGCCATTCGCCTCGAGGGCTATAACGGACGATGGAGAGCTAAAAGCGTTGCTGTCCTCTGACTACTTCTTGAAGAAAGAACTACCTTCACCGTTGTCAGGCTTAGAGTCCTTGACCTCTGTCTCACCAGTTTCACTAGGAGCACTGAAAGTAAGCTTTGGCTGAGCAGGAGGTGCTTGCTGAACTCTGTTCTCCACCTGAACATCAAGATTGAACAAGAAGCCAATTGACTCTTCCTTGATCGAACCCATCATCTGAGTGAACATGTTAAAACCTTCACGCTGATACTCAACTAGTGGATCACGTTGAGCCATCGCACGAAGACCAATACCTTCTTTGAGGTAGTCCATCTCATACAGGTGGTCGCGCCACTTTCTATCTAGAACAGAAAGAACGACTCTACGCTCAAGTTCGTGCATCGGAGCTTCACCAACAGTCTCTGCACGCTTTGAGTAAGCAATACGAGCGTCAGCAAGAATCTCCCTAGTCAACCAAGCCTTGGTTAGCTTTGACCTGGTTCCAGCTTCTGCAAGAACTTCCTCAACTGTGATGCCGACAGGGTAAACAGTCTTTAGATCATTCCAGAGAGCATCTAGATCCCAGTCAGTTCCGCTGTTCTCAAAGATCTGACCATCAACCACGGCTGTGACGACGTCTTCTAGGAAGGTGTCAACACGTCCGGTTAGATCATCTCCGGCAAGGATGTGTCTGCGGTCTGTGTAAATTGCTTCACGCTGACGGTTTAGAACATCGTCATACTTCAAAACGTTCTTACGAATTTCTGCGTTACGTCCTTCAACCTGTGACTGTGCTGAGGCAATAGCCTTGCTTACAATTCCAGATTCGATAGCAACATCATCTGGTACATTGCTGCGGTTCATCAGAGCAGCTGCTGCACCTGAGTTGAAAAGACGCATTAGGTCATCCGTTAGGGATAGGTAGAAACGAGATTCACCTGGGTCACCCTGACGGCCGGCACGACCACGAAGCTGGTTGTCAATTCTTCTCGATTCGTGACGCTCAGTTCCCAGAACGTATAGACCACCAACTGCAACAACCTTCTCGGCTTCTTGAGCAACCTGCTCCTTTACCCTCGGATACTCAACAGCCCAAGCTGCTTCATACTCTTCAGGGCTTTCAACTGAATCCAAGCCGCGCTTTTCTAAAACTTCAAAGGTCAGATGCTCAGAGTTACCACCGAGCATGACGTCAGTTCCACGACCAGCCATATTGGTAGCAACTGTGACGGCACCTAGACGACCAGCCTGAGCAACGATTGCTGCTTCACGAGCGTGGTTTTTCGCGTTTAGCACTTCGTGTCTAATTCCTCGCTTAGCCAGCAGCTTAGACAGATACTCGCTCTTCTCAACGCTGGTGGTTCCAACTAGAACTGGTTGACCGGTTGCGTGACGAGCAGCAATGTCTTCGACAACCATTGCGAACTTGACCTGTTCGTTCTTATAGATCAAGTCGCTCTGGTCCATACGAACCATCGGACGGTTAGTTGGAATAGGAACAACACCGAGCTTGTATGTGCTCATGAACTCTGCGGCCTCAGTAGTTGCAGTTCCTGTCATACCTGAAAGCTTCTTGTATAGCCTGAAGTAGTTCTGCAAGGTGACGGTAGCTAGAGTCTGGTTCTCGGCTTTAACCTGAACGCCTTCTTTAGCTTCAATAGCCTGGTGAACACCTTCGCTGTAACGGCGACCATCGAGGATACGACCGGTGTGCTCGTCAACGATCATGACCTCACCGTTCATAACTACGTAGTCTTTGTCTTTCTTGAAGAGAGACTTCGCCTTTAGTGAGTTGTTAAGGAATGAAATCAGTGGTGTGTTCGCAGATTCATAAAGGTTTGTAATTCCTAGGTAGTCTTCGACCTTAGAAATACCAGGTTCAAGAATTCCAACTGTGCGCTTCTTCTCATCAACCTCGTAGTCAACTACTGGCTGCAGCATTTCAGCAATCTTGGCAAACTCTGTGAACCAACGGTTGGCTTCACCTGATGCAGGACCAGAGATGATCAGAGGAGTTCTAGCCTCATCGATAAGAATCGAGTCAACCTCGTCAACAATTGCGAAGAAGTGTTCGCGCTGAACTATATCTCCAGCACTCTGTGCCATGTTGTCGCGCAGGTAGTCAAAACCAAATTCGTTGTTAGTTCCGTAGGTGATGTCAGCCAAATACTGCTCTCTACGCTTCTCTGGGTTCTGACCAGAGATGATGATTCCGGTGCTCATGCCAAGTGCACGGTAAACACGTCCCATCAATTCACCTTGATACTCAGCAAGGTAGTCGTTGGTGGTAATTACGTGAACACCACGACCGGCAATTGCATTTAGGTAGGCAGGAAGGGTTGCAACCAAAGTCTTACCTTCACCAGTTTTCATTTCAGCAATGTTGCCTAGGTGAAGAGCTGCACCACCCATAATCTGAACGTCGAAGTGACGCATACCAAGAGTTCGCTTAGAAGCTTCTCTAACGGCAGCGAAAGCTTCAGGTAGTAATTCGTCTAGAGTCTCGCCTGCGATGTATCGATCGCGCAGGGTGGCTGTCTCGTGAAGTAGGTCTTCGTCAGTTAGTCCTGAGAAGCTCTCTTCGAGGGCATTAACCTGAGAGACAATGGTGCGCAGCTTGGCTAGAACTTTGCCTTCACCGGCACGTAGCAGACGGTCAATAATTGATGCCAAAATGAACTCCAAACGCTTTTCAGGTTGTCCTTACCATCTTAGACTGACCCAGACGCTTCTGAATTTGAGCCATATTCACCCAGTTCTAGGCTTTGTTTCGGCAAATACACAGAAGCCAGCCACTATTACCCCAGCTTCCTCTAAAGCCTTCTGAGCGGCTTGGACCGTTGCCCCTGAGGTAATCACGTCATCAACTAGAACTATTGGTGACCCACCAGGACTAAACCCTCTCAAATCGACACTAAATGCTCCCTCCAAGTTAGTAAGTCGTTCCGCTGGAGTGAGGCTTGCCTGGTCGTCACGGTTCCCAACTGATCGAAGTAGACATGCGCTCTTGGCCTCCGGTATTCGTTTTTCTAATGCGGCAGTTAGCTTCAAAATGTGGTGGTAACCACGCTTGCGATAGTTCTTTGAAGATGAAGGTATCGGGATGAGAGTTGGCTTCGAGAATTCCTTAGGCCAGTCTTTGGACATCAGACCCGCAACCGGCCCTATGAGACTTGTCTGACCTGATTCTTTGATTGCATTGATGATCTTTGCTGACAGGTCACCGTATTCACAGAAAGCAAAACCACTGACTCCTAACCTGTTTGAAGTTTGGGCGCTTGTTGGAAATATTGCTTGGCACTTTAGGCAGAATGGACTGCCTGGCTTCTCACAACTTATGCACGGAGTGGGTAAAAAGAAGTTCAAGAGTTCATTCACAGATCAAGTATTGAAACAAAACTCTGAATCAGCTTCAGAATTCTAACTAACTGTTGAAAACTAGCTCTCGGTCTCTAGTGCTAGCTTCAGTGGAGAATCTTCGATAGCAACATCTTGTCGCTTAGGGAGAGTCAATCTAAAACATGCTCCCAGGTTAGGCGCAGCTGTCACCTCTAGGACACCGCTGTGAAGTTGGGCATCTTCAATTGAGATCGCAAGACCAAGACCGGTTCCTCCGGTTGTCCTCTTTCGAGAAGGATCTGCTCTCCAGAATCTGTTGAATGCTTGAGCGAGTTCAGCATCATTCATACCAATGCCCTGATCTGTAACGCTAACTGCAACAGCAGTCTCGTTTTGAGCGACACGAATCTTCACCGGTTTACCCTCGCTGTGTTCAATTGCGTTAGTCAGCAAGTTATTCAAAATACGTTCGATTCTCACAACGTCAACTTCACACTGAACAGCGCCTGAAGGAATTTCGACTTCTAGATAGACACCCTTGGAATCTGCAAACTGTTGGATTGATTCAAGGGCTGAACCCACGATTCCATTTAGGTCATGAACTTCATACTGAGGCTTTACTCCAGCTGCATCGTATCTAGAGATTTCCAGTAGGTCGGCTAGCAGCTGATCGAAGCGATCCATCTGGGAGTGCATGATCTCAACTGAGCGCTTGCTCAAGTCGTCAAAATTCTCTTTCTCAGAGTAAAGGTAGTCGGCAGTGAGCTTCATTGTTGTCAGTGGAGTTCTGAGTTCATGGGAGACATCGGACACGAAGCGTTGCTGCATGGTTGAGAGCTGGCGCATTGCCTTGATCTTTTCTTGCAAGCTGTCAGCCATGTGGTTGAAGGATGTAGCAAGAACGGCGATAACGTCACTGCCTCTAACTGGTAGACGTCTATCTAGATCTCCAGCAGCAATGAACTCGCTCACCTCAGCAGCATCACGAACCGGTCTAACCAACCAGCTGGTAACCAAGAAAGAGAAGAAACCAATAATCATCAAAGTCACTAGACCACCGAGAACTAGCGTTCTCTGCACAAAGCCAAGAGTCTGCTGCTCGTTATACATGTCATAGACCAAATACAACTCGTAGGGATGACCCTTAGGGACTTCGAATCGTTGCCCAATCAGAATTGCCGGTATGGATTCTCCACCACGTGAAATCTGAACTGTCTGACTCTCGATGTCTTCAGTTGCTAGCACGCGTGCTCTGAACTCAGTGGTGATTAGAGATAAGTCGAAATTAGTGGATTTAGGGCTGCTGTATTTCTTTGAGTTCTTAGACCCTGAGTAGAGGAAAGCAACCTGGCGGGTTTGGGAGACACCAATAGATTCAAGTTCAGGAACAACTTCTGCAATGGCTTTTGAGAGTTGCTGTTGATTAGTTCCAGTCACACCAGAAAAAACTCTAGACACAGCAAATGTTGCGCGGTGGCTTTCTAGCTCAGCCTGTTCTGTTCTAGTACTGAATAGGCCATTACCGATTGAGAAGCTGAGCACGCCACCTAGAAGCACCAGGGCAGAACCAGAAAGAGCAACTGTGTATGCAAGTGCTCTTAGCTGCAGCGAAGACCTAAATCGGCCTAGAGCCGCCTTATAGATGCGGCCGATGAACATTTACTCAGGCCCAGCTTTGTAGCCCCAACCGCGAACGGTTAGCACTAGCTTTGGATCTTCTTGGTCTTCTTCGATCTTTGAACGAAGTCTCTGAACGTGTACGTTCACTAGACGAGTATCAGCCTTGTATGTGTATTCCCAAACCTGCTCCAAAAGCATCTCTCTTGAAAATACTTCATTAGGGTGAGATGCCAAAGTAAGAAGCAATTTGAACTCTAGTGGTGTAAGTGAAACTCTCTTGCCGTTCCTAAGAACTTCGTGGCTAAGTGTGTCTATCTCGATTGGACCAAGCTTGATGATGGTGTGCTGGACCTGCTTGATTGGTCGAAGGCGTGCCTTGATTCTAGAAACCAAGACTTCAATCTTGTAAGGCTTAGTTACGTAGTCATCAGCTCCAGCTTCAAGACCACGAATCATGTCGTTGTCATCTGTTCTAGCTGTCAGCATGATGATTGGAACGCCTGAGGTTTGACGAAGTTCGTGACAAATCTCAATGCCGTTCTTTCCAGGCAACATCAGGTCTAGTAGGACTAGATCTGGCTTGTGCTTTTCGAATACTGGAATGGCATCAGTACCGGTAGCTGCCTGGCAAACGTCAAACCCATTTGAACGTAGACCAATTTCTAACGTCTCGCGAAGAGCGTCATCGTCTTCAACTATAAGAATTTTGAACATCTAAAGAACTTTCTAGTACCTGTAGTGATCTGGCTTGAATGGGCCCTGTGGCTCCACTCCGATGTATCTTCCCTGGTCACTTGAAAGTTGGGTCAGTTCAACTCCAAGAGCATCAAGGTGCAGACGAGCAACTTTCTCGTCTAAGTGTTTAGGCAAGATGTAGACGCCGATTGGGTATTCCGACCTCTTGGTAAATAGCTCGATCTGGGCTAGTACCTGATTGCTAAACGATGTGCTCATGACAAAAGATGGGTGACCGGTGGCATTACCAAGGTTCATCAATCTTCCTTCAGAAAGGATAAGAACGGATTTACCGTTAGGCAACTCCCACTGGTGAACCTGAGGCTTGACTTCAATCTTCTTAATGCCAGGCATACGTGCGATGCCATCCATGTCAATCTCATTATCAAAGTGGCCGATGTTGGCAATAACTGCAAGGTGCTTCATCTTCTCGATGTGCTCAGGTCTGATGATGCCTGCGTTACCAGTTCCAGTTACAAAGAAGTCGATTTCTGAAACAACGCGATCAATGGTTGTTACCTGGTAACCATCCATGGCTGCCTGCAGAGCACAGATTGGGTCAACCTCAGAGATGATTACTCGAGCACCCTGACCACGCATAGCCTCAGCGGCACCCTTACCAACATCTCCGTAGCCTGCGATGAATGCAGTCTTACCACCGATAAGAATGTCAGTTGCACGGTTTAGGCCATCAGGTAGTGAGTGTCTAATTCCATACTTGTTATCAAACTTGGATTTGGTAACTGAGTCATTCACGTTGATGCCAGGGAAAAGTAGCTCTCCGCGCTTTAACATTTCGTAAAGTCTCTTCACACCTGTTGTGGTCTCTTCGGTAACACCGTAGATGTCTTCAGCGATGCGAGTGAATCTGTTGTTAGAAATCTTGAACTGCTCAGCAAGAAGGTTGAGGATCACGCGATACTCTTCATTGTCTTCAACGCCTGCTGGTGGAACTGAACCAGCTAGTTCGAATTCACGACCTTTGTGAACTAGAAGAGTTGCATCTCCACCATCGTCAAGAATCATGTTTGGGCCGATGTAATCAGCGCCTTCAGCCATAGCCTCTTCAGTCCAGTCGAAGATACGCTCGGTGCACCACCAATACTCCTCTAGGCTTTCACCCTTCCAAGCAAACACTGGAACACCCTTAGGAGCTTGAACAGTTCCGTGCGGGCCAACAACTGCAGCAGCTGCAGCTTCATCTTGAGTTGAGAAAATGTTGCACGATGCCCAACGAACCTTTGCACCAAGAGAGACCAAAGTCTCAATCAAGATTGCAGTCTGGATGGTCATGTGAAGTGAACCAGCAATACGTGCACCACGAAGTGGTTGCAGCGGACCGAACTCTTCGCGCAGAGACATAAGTCCCGGCATCTCGTTTTCGGCTAACTGGATTTGTTTCCGTCCGTAGTCAGCAAGGGCAATGTCTGCCACTTTGTAGTCGACACGGGTTTCGGTTGAGTTGTATACAGGCTTCATTGTCTCTATTATCCCCGTTTCCGGTTCGTTATAAAACCCCGAGACTAGCTTCGGATTAGAGCCAGAACTTCATCCCTGAGCGATTCCATGGTGCTCTGGGTCTTAGCCTCAACGTTTAGGCGAAGTAATGGCTCAGTGTTAGACGCTCTAACGTTCAGCCACCACCAGTCCCCAGCAGAATCAAGCCCTGAAATAGTGATGCCATCGAAGTGGTCAATTGTGCTGGAATCAGCAAATCTTCCCTCAACCTTGGCTTTAGCCGCTGGAACATCCTCAACTCGAGAGTTGATCTCCCCACTTAGGAAGTATGGGTTGTATTGCTTAGAGATAGCCGAAAGGCTCTCAGGCTGTGAACCAAACTCTGCCAACACGTGCATTGCTGCCAGCATGCCATTATCTGCACCCCAAAAATCTCTGAAGTAGTAGTGAGCTGAGTGCTCCCCACCGAAGATTGCATTGGTTTCAGCCATGCGGTCCTTAATCAATGAGTGACCGACCTTAGTGCGCTCACCCTT
>Ga0209444_10000306_pt1 | contig 26795 bp, 39 predicted proteins | sample LauGreFaBDMM15DN_2_FD_188215 | JGI IMG/M metagenome (GOLD analysis project Ga0209444, IMG submission 188215) | Freshwater lake microbial communities from Lake Michigan, USA - Fa13.BD.MM15.DN (SPAdes) (version 2) | ecosystem: Environmental > Aquatic > Freshwater > Lake | place: Lake Michigan... | reverse complement strand
ATACAACCAAGGATTCCAACCACTAAATCCGGATTATTTTCTTTTTTTATCTTAAATTCTGTTAACCGATTGCGCACGCGTTGTTCTGCATTTTCGCGGATGGAGCACGTGTTTAGAAGAATCACATCAGCTTCATCCATGTTGCGCGTCGTTTCATATCCATCTTGCGACAGAATGGATGCAACAACCTCACTGTCAGAAAAATTCATTTGACAACCATAACTTTCCAAGTACAGTTTTTTCTTTCCTTCTACACCTTGATTTTGTAATTCGATAGCTGTTCCTTGAATTGATTCATCAATTACTTTATTTTCAAATTCCATTTCTTCTCCATTAATAGGAGACAAATTTACGACAAATAAAACGGCATGACAAATTGACATACTAAAATTCATGCATCAATTTTTTTTATTGAATTATTTTTCTTAACCATAGGTTAAAGGAAAAGGGAATAAAAAAATTGCGGTGAACAAGTTGTTATTTGCGGTGTTTTCCATATACATTTGTCCTCAAAATTCTCCTTATGGCTAAAAATCTGGTTATCGTTGAGTCCCCTGCAAAGGCAAAGACCATTGAAACATATCTTGGTAAAGACTTCATTGTGAAGTCAAGTTTTGGTCACGTCAGAGATCTGACAAAGAAGGGCTTAGCAATTGAAATCGACAATCATTTTAATCCGCTTTATGAGGTCAGTGCCGATAAGAAACAGGTAGTAGCTGAACTAAAAAAGTTAGCCAAAGCAGCTGAGACTGTATGGCTAGCGACCGATGAAGACCGTGAAGGAGAAGCTATTTCTTGGCATTTATTTGAAACATTAGACTTAGCGAAAAAAGATACACACCGAATTACGTTCAATGAAATTACGAAAACAGCGGTGTTGAAAGCAATTGAGCATCCACGTAAAATCAACAAAGAATTGGTAGATGCGCAACAAGCACGTCGCGTTTTGGATCGCATCGTTGGATTTGAACTTTCTCCTGTCCTTTGGAAAAAAATTCGCCCAAGTCTATCTGCTGGACGCGTTCAATCCGTTGCGGTGCGCCTTATCGTTGATCGAGAAAGAGAAATCGAAGCATTCAATATCAATCCATTCTTTCGTGTTAACGGAAATTTCGGAGCGAATAACGGAATGTTAAAAGCAGAATTAAACCGTCATTTGGACCAAGAAAAAGATGCGCAAGAATTTTTAGAGCTGTGTAAGAAAACCACTTTTTTCGTTGAAGATGTTCAACAAAAACCGAGTACTAAATCACCGGCTGCTCCTTTTACGACATCGACATTACAGCAGGAAGCTAGTTTAAAACTTGGATTTTCTGTTACCAAAACGATGAGTGTAGCTCAGCGCTTATATGAATCCGGGCACATCACCTATATGAGAACAGATTCTGTGAATCTTTCCGAAACAGCAGTAAACGGAGCGAAAGCAGCGATTGAAGAATTTTACGGGAACGATTATTCAAAACCGACAAAATACACCACTAAAAGTTCTGGTGCACAAGAAGCACATGAGGCCATTCGTCCAACAGAATTTGGAAAAACAAGCATTGATTCCGAAAGAGACGAAACAAGACTGTACGAATTAATTTGGAAAAGATCCATTGCCAGCCAGATGGCACACGCTAAACTTGAACGTACAACTGTTAAAATTGGTGGATTACCAACGAGTGATTACTTTACAGCAAAAGGTGAAGTCATTGTTTTTGACGGATTCTTAAAGGTATATATGGAGTCCAATATTGATGACGACCAAGACGAAGAAGCAGAAGGATTATTGCCGAAAGTAGCCGTAAAGGAAACCTTAGACCTTTCTATTTGTACAGCCGTTGAACGATTTACTCGACCGCCATCTCGCTACGTAGAAGCATCGTTGGTGAAAAAATTAGAAGAGTTAGGAATTGGGCGTCCATCCACTTACGCACCAACTATTTCGACTATTCAAAAGCGAACGTATGTTGAAAAACAAGAACGTGAAGGAGAAATCAGAAACTACTGCTTACTTACCTTAACGAAAGGAGAAATTTCGAAAGAAGAGAAGTCTGAGACGACAGGGAAAGATCGAAACAAACTATTCCCAACCGATATAGGCATCGTGGTGACGGATTACCTCAAAGAACATTTCGATCAAATCATGGATTACCAATTCACAGCGAAAGTAGAGGCGGAATTCGATGAAATTGCACAAGGTCGATTGCAGTGGACAGATATGATGGAGAACTTTTACAAGCCATTTCATACCGTTGTTGAAAATACGCTAGAACATAGTGAACGCGCAACGGGAGAAAGGGAATTAGGTGTTCATCCGGAAACAGGAAGAAAAATCATTGTACGCATCGGGAAATTTGGACCTATGGTTCAAATTGGCGATGAAAAAGTAGATGGTGAAAAAGCCCTTTTTGCATCTTTGCAACCAAATCAATCCATCGGAAACATTTCCCTTGAGGACGCATTAAAATTGTTCCAATTACCAAGAGTGGTCGGACAATTCGAAGAACAGGATATGAAAGTGAACAACGGACGCTTCGGTCCATATGTTCAAGTTGGGAAAATTTTCGCTTCAATTCCAAAAGGAGAAGACCCAATGACAATTAGTTACGAAAGATCTTTAGAAATTTACCTCGAAAAACTTCAAGTTGAGGCAAATCGCTTGATTAAAAGCTTCGATGATCGTCCAGAAGTACAATTGCTTAACGGTAGATACGGCGCTTACTTGAAAATCGGTAAAGACAATTTTAAACTACCGAAAGGCACAGATGCAGAGAAGTTAAGTTTGGAAGAGTGTATTGAAATTTCTAAAAGTGACGCTGCAAAACCAGCAAAAAAACGTTCGTTTCGAAAAAAATAACTATCATTGATACCATAAATCTTTAGATTTGTATTCATGAATGGAAGCGTCAACAAGGTCATTTTAATTGGAAATCTAGGAAAAGATCCCGAAGTTCGACGTTTAGAAAACGGTTCGGTGGTTGCTTCCTTTCCCCTTGCTACATCGGAAATTTACAACGATAAACAAACAGGAGAACGAAAAGAAATTACAGATTGGCACGACATCGTTTTATGGCGTGGATTAGCTGAAATTGCAGAGAAATATATCCGGAAAGGAACGAAGGTTTACATTGAAGGGAAATTGAAAAAACGCTCATGGCAAGACAAGGAAGGGAATTCCCGTTATGCTACTGAGGTTGTAGGTGATGACTTAACAATTCTTACCCGGAATGACCAAGCCGAACGAAACAATGCACCATATTCTCAAGAAGGAAAGCCCGCTAATCCTTCACCAATAAGCGGTTTAGAAAACAACATTGAAGATTCTTTACCTTTTTAACCATGAGCCTAATCGAGCCTCCCAGTTTTATCAGTTTAACCAAATCCTTACCGAGTGGATTTGATTCCACAACTGTAGTCTATCTTGTCTGTATTGCACTTTTGCTTTTAGTTTCTGCACTCATGTCCGGTTCTGAAAGTGCTTTTTTCTCCTTGCGTCCATCTGACAACGAAAACCTAAAAAAGGAAAATAGCACACGTTCCAAATTGATTTTGAACTTACTTGGAAAACCAAAGGAATTATTAGCCACGATCTTAATCACCAATAACTTTGCGAATGTAGGAATCGTCATTCTATCGACGTTTACCTTAAACGACGTATATCCAACGGAGGCGGGCGGTGAGCTCAAACGTTTCCTTTTGGAAGTCGTGGGAATTACCTTTTTGATCCTTCTGCTTGGTGAAGTTGTTCCAAAAATATTTGCGGCTCGAAATACCATGAGTGTAGTGCGATGGATGTCATACCCACTCTATTTATTGGGCTCAATCCCACCTGTTTCTTGGCTTAAAATTGCGCTGGTTAAAGGCACCAGTTTCATTCAAAGACGCAACAAATCTTCAGTCAAAGTGAATCAAGATGAATTGGAACAAGCACTCGCCTTAACAAGGGAAGATTCAAGTTCGGAAGAGGATCACAAGATTTTAGAAGGAATTGTCAAATTTGGAAAAACGGAAGCTTGCCAGATTATGTCTCCAAGGATTGAAGTGGAGGCCATTGATGCCGAATCAAGTTTTGAAGAAGTCATGCAAACCGTTTTAGAAGCTGGATATTCTCGAATGCCGATTTTTGAAGAATCACCCGATAACATTGTCGGAATCCTTTACATCAAAGACTTATTGCCGCACTTAAATGCAGGGGCTGATTTTGACTGGAAAACGGTTATTCGAAAACCTTTCTTTATTCCGGAAAATAAAAAAATAAACGACTTACTTCAAGAATTCAGAAGTATGCGGATGCACATGGCAATTGTTGTCGATGAGTATGGTGGGGCAAGCGGAATTGTGACCTTGGAAGATATTTTGGAAGAAATAGTAGGAGATATTACGGATGAATTCGATGACCATGAGATTGCCTACACGAAATTAGACGATCACACCATTATTTTCGAAGGAAGAACATCCTTGAATGACTTTTATAAGGTAATCGGCGAAACATATCAAGATGCCTTTGAGGAGGTAAAAGGTGAAGCGGAGACAATTGGTGGACTTGTACTCGAACAAGCAGGAAGGATTCTGAAAAACAATGAATTTATATTCATCGATAAGGTCAAGTTTATTGTCGAATCATCAGACAAAAAAAGAATGAAAACCATAAAAATCAAACTTCCATGAATCCACGATTGATTGTAAAGGTTCTATTGGTGTTTTTTGTTTTGTCAGGCTGTTCTGATGACCAACCAGTTCCTAAACCGTCGACCTATTTGCGGATGAATTTACCTGAACATAGCTACCGCAATTTCAAAAGTGACTGTCCGTATTCGATGAAACTATCCAATCTTTATTTTCCTTCAGCAACGGAACAGCCTCAATCTAATTATTGCGTGCAAGAAATTGATCTGGGACCATTGAATGGGAAATTATTTATGTACTACTTGAAGTTATCAAGCAAGGACTCATTAGCGGAAATCATCAATTTTGCCAACGATAAGGTAGATGAACACAAAATCAAAGCAGATAAAATCAATTTTGAGCAAATCATTCAGCCAAAAAAACGGGTTTTTGGGACATTTTTCGAATTGAAAGGAAATGTCGCAACAAATTTTCAATTTTACCTAACCGATTCAAGCACTCATTTTGTTCGTGCAGAAGTACTATTGAACTGTCGTCCAAATTATGATTCACTGCGACCAACTCTGGAGTATTTGAAGAAGGACTTATTGGAATTAGTGCAACATTTCGAATGGAAAAAATAACATTAAATCGGACCTTGATTTCTTTAGGCTCGAATCTTGGTGACAAAATTCAATACCTAAATCAAGCCATTCAAAAGATAGAAAAATCAGTTGGGGAAATAGAATTTGTTTCTTCCTTTCATGAAACCAAAGCATGGGGCTATGATTCTGAAAATCTATTTATGAATGCGTGTATCACGTGCTACACGGTTCTATCTCCTTTTGAACTACTTGAAAAATTGCAAGAAATTGAACGACAGTTGGGTCGCGTCAAATCAGTCTTAGGCTATGAAGATCGTTGCATTGATTTAGATATCATTTTCTTCAATGTTGATTCCATCCAAACGGAAACACTGTCCATTCCTCACCCACACTTTAAAAGTCGTGAATTCGTAATGATTCCACTAGTAGAAATCGTAAAGGAACATGACCCTTTTTGGCAATTCGTGAATAGCTAAACTGTTTATTTTCTTAGTTATAAAATGTTTTATACATTTGTAAAAAATAAAAAATCAGATATGAAATTATTTCGTTTGAGCAATTTGTTCTATTTAGGTTCAGGAATGATGTTTTTGGCATCATGTGATTTAGTGAAGGACGTTACGTATTCCGTGAATCCGAATCCACTTGAAATGCATGCTGACAGTGTGAAAATCGCTATAACGGTAACTGTTCCTGAAAAAGGAATCAAGAAAAAAGCAAAAGCAGAAATCACTCCAAAACTAGGTTCTTATGCGATTGGAACATGGTATGTGAATGGAGAAAAAGTAACGGAAAACGGGACAACGATTAATTTCAAAAATGGCGGAACGGCTACGTTTGAACAAACGATCCCTTACTTACCAGAAATGGAAGCAGCTGACTTAGTCATTACTGGCAAAATCTTTAAACAAACGAAAGAGAAAGATGCGCTTCCAGAAACGAAAATCGCTGACGCAACAATTATCACTCCTTATTTGGTGAATAACACATTCAAAGTTCTATATGAAGAAGACGCCTTGGTTCGCCAGTTTGAAAAGTCTTCTGATGCTACGGTTAACTTCGAGAAAGGAAAGTCTGATGTGCGTGCAACAGAATTGAAAGATGCAGACTTAACAGCTTTAGTGGCGTGGATTCAAGCAGCTCAGACAAATCCAAAAATAAAAATCAATGCGATTGAAATCAATGGTTACGCGTCGCCGGATGGTGAGGTTTCCAAAAATGATAACCTTTCGTATGATCGCACGGCAACGACAAGAACAGCGATCATTTCTTTAATGAAAAAAGCAAATTTAATTGCCTACACAGATACGAACATGTACAAATTGAACAAGTACGGCGAGGATTTTGAAGGATTTAAAACACAACTAGCAGCATCCACAACAATTGCAGAAGCAGATAAAAACTTGTTTATTCGTATTTTGGAGATGACGAAAGATTTGGAACAACGCGAAAAGGAAATGATTAACCTTGGGAAGTCATACAGCGAATTAGAAAAGGATGTATTCCCTAAAATCCGTCGTGCAATGATTGTTGTAAAATACACGGAATTTGGTTTAACCGATGATGAATTAAAAGCGACAGCAAGCAATAATCCGAATTCCCTTTCAGTGGAAGAATTATTGTTCACAGCAAATAAATTAACCACCGATTTAAACGACAAATGCAGAATCTATGGGGTTGCAGCAACAAACTTCGGTTCAGATTACCGCACACTCACAAACTTAGGTGCAGCAAGTTTTCAATTGAATAGAATGAGTGACGCTAAATCAGCATTTGAGAAAGCAAGTTCATTGAAAGACAATGGAATTTCTAAAAACAACTTGGCAGCTAGCGCTATCTTAGATGGTAATCGTTCAAATGCTAAAAAATTAATTGCTCAAGCGAAATCAGCATTTGAAGCGAAAGGTGATGCAGCTCAAAAAACAGCGGTAAACTACAATCTCGGAATCTTAAACATCATGGATGGTAAATATTCAGCAGCAGATGGAAACTTCTCTGAGAATAGCTGCAACAAAGCATTGGCTCAGTTATTAGCTGGTAAAAATGATGCCGCTAAGAAAACATTATCCGGATTAACTGAGACAGCTGAAACAGCTTACTTGAAAGCAATTGTTGCAGCTCGTTCAAACGAAGGAGTGGATGCGGTTGTTTCACATTTGAAAATAGCTATTTCTAAAAATGCTGCATGGAAAGATAAAGCAGGTAAAGACCGTGAATTCTTAAAAATTGCTACAGAGGCGACGTTTACAAACCTCGTAAAATAATCTCTTTTTTAGATAATTTAAAATCCCGAGAAATCGGGATTTTTTTTTGCCCCACATTTCTATTCGTTCTTCACGAATTTACGTAACTTTGTCACCTAAAATTAAACTAATGGATAGCAACGAATTTCGCAAATACGCAACAAAACATATTGGACTAAACAGTATGGTGGTCGACCACTACATAGAGTCTTCCTTAACACCATACATCATCGAAGAACGTCCAATGAACATGACCCAAATGGACGTGTTTTCGCGATTAATGATGGACCGGATCATTTTCCTTGGAACAGGAATCAATGATCAAGTCGCAAACATTATCAATGCGCAATTATTGTTCTTAGAGTCCGTAGATGCAAAAAAAGACATCCAAATCTATTTAAATTCACCAGGTGGATCCGTTTATGCTGGATTAGGGATTTATGACACGATGCAATATATTCGTCCTGATGTCGCTACAATTTGTACAGGAATGGCAGCTTCCATGGGAGCAGTGTTGCTTTGTGCTGGAGCTGAAGGGAAAAGAAGTGCGCTGAAGCATTCACGCGTGATGATTCACCAACCGTTAGGTGGTGCACAAGGACAAGCATCCGATATCGAAATTACTGCACGAGAAATTCAAAAGCTAAAGAAAGAATTGTACGATATCATCGCTCATCACTCCAAACAAGATTATGAAAAAGTTTGGGCAGATTCCGACCGCGACTATTGGATGACTTCTGATGAAGCGAAAGCATATGGAATGGTAGATGAAGTTTTGCTTCGTAATCCGAAATAAAAATGGGTAAAAAAGATGCTGTTTGTTCGTTTTGTGGTTCTGAAAGATCTGCAGTTGGAATCCTAATCGCCGGGATTTCAGGTCACATATGTGACAACTGTGCTTCACAGGCAAATAAAATTGTGCAAGAAGAACTATCTGAAAAAGTAAAGGAAGAGCAATTGGAGTTGGTGAAAGTGAACCTTTTAAAACCACAAGAAATAAAAGCTCATCTGGACGAATACGTAATCGGTCAAAATGAAGCGAAAAAATTCCTTTCAGTTGCCGTCTATAATCACTTTAAACGCCTCGCATACAAGTCAACGGGTGATGACGTGGAAATTGAAAAGTCCAATGTTATCTTGGTTGGTAGAACTGGAACAGGTAAAACATTATTGGCGAAATCTATTGCTAAATTATTAAATGTGCCATTTTGTATTGCCGATGCAACCGTTTTAACGGAGGCGGGATATGTTGGAGAAGACGTGGAGAGCATCCTCTCTCGCCTACTTCAAGCGGCAGATTTCAACGTAGAAAGTGCACAAATGGGCATTGTTTTTATTGACGAGATTGATAAAATCGCACGTAAAAACGATAATCCATCCATTACTAGAGATGTTTCAGGAGAAGGAGTGCAACAAGCGCTTTTAAAATTATTAGAAGGTGCAACGGTGAACGTTCCGCCTCAAGGAGGAAGAAAACATCCGGAACAAAAAATGATTCAAATCGACACAAAAAACATTTTGTTTATTTGTGGCGGCGCATTTGATGGCATTGAAAAATTAATCGCGAGTCGCGTAAATCGTCAAACAATTGGATTCTCCTCAGATGCAGAACAAACCATTGAAAAAGATTCGCTTTTAAAATATATCACACCAAGCGACATCCGTTCTTTTGGATTAATTCCTGAATTAATTGGTCGCTTTCCAGTTTTGACTTATTTGGAGCCCTTGTCTGACGCCGACTTAAAGCGTATACTTACGGAGCCCAAAAACGCATTAATCAAACAATACAAACGCCTATTTGAATTAGATGGTGTAAAATTAAGTATCGACAACGAAGTGCTAGATTTCATGGTGAAAAAAGCCAATGAATTTCAACTTGGTGCACGTGGACTTAGGTCCATTTGTGAAGCGATTCTAACCGATGCGATGTTTGATATTCCTTCTTCAGCTGTTAAAAAGCTCGATGTAAACCTCAATTACGCTGAAGAAAAATTCTCGAAATCCAAAATTGCCACATTAAAAGTGGCTTAAAATAACCTGCGAATTAGCTAGTTTTTATACTTTTGCAATTCGAAATTTTTGAACTATGAAAACATTACAATTACGAGAAGCCCTTAGAGAAGCAATGTCTGAAGAAATGCGTCGTGACGAACGCGTATTTTTACTAGGTGAAGAAGTTGCTGAATACAACGGAGCTTACAAGGTTTCTCAAGGAATGTTAGATGAATTCGGTCCAAAAAGAGTCATTGACACACCGATTGCAGAACTTGGTTTTGCTGGAATTGCCGTTGGTGCATCTATGAATGGTTTGCGCCCAATTGTCGAATTCATGACGTGGAACTTCGCTATTCTTGCAGCAGATCAAATCATTAACTCGGCAGCAAAGATGTTGCAGATGTCTGGTGGACAATATTCTTGTCCTATTGTTTTCCGTGGAGGAAACGGAACTGCTGGACAATTAGGTGCTACGCACTCACAAAGTTTCGAGGCGTTTTACGCTCACGTACCAGGATTGAAAGTAATTACACCTTCGAATCCAGCTGATGCGAAAGGATTATTGAAAGCAGCGATTAGAGATAATGATCCGGTTGTTTTCTTAGAGTCTGAAAAAATGTACGGTGAAAAAGGAGAGGTTCCTGAAGGAGAATACATCATTCCAATTGGCGTAGCAAACGTTGTTCGTAAGGGAACAGATGTAACTATCGTAACATTTGGTAAAATCATCAAAGTAGCTGAAGAAGCTGCGGAGATATTAGCTAAAGATAATATCAACGTTGAAATCATCGATTTACGTACGATTCGTCCATTAGATTATGGAACCGTTGTTGAATCGATTAAAAAAACGAACCGTTGTGTGGTGTTAGAAGAATCTTGGCCATTGGCATCGATCTCTTCTGAAATCGCTTATCACTTGCAGCGCTACGCATTTGATTACTTAGACGCACCGGTGCAACGTGTTACACAAACAGATACACCTTTTGCATTCTCTCCTACGTTGATTGACGAAGCACTTCCAAATGTAGATCGTTTGATTAAAGCAGTGAAAGCAACGCTTTATCGTTAATTTTACGGTTGAAATGAGTTAAAAAGCATCTTCGGATGCTTTTTTTATTTCTACTAAATAGATTGGGTAGAACAAGTTACATCATGGATATGTTTTAACACACATTTTTTTGTTAAAAAACTTCATCTTTTTTGAATAAGCTCTTGTAAATTAAAAATAAATAGGTATCTTTGCACCCCTCAAAGTACGTTTGAGGGTTATTATTTATTTTAAAACAAGAGTATTTTATGCCAACTATTCAACAGTTAGTTCGCAAAGGAAGAACTGCGGTGGTGAAGAAAAGTAAGTCTGCTGCGCTTGATTCATGTCCACAACGTAAAGGTGTGTGTGTTCGTGTTTACACGACTACACCTAAAAAGCCAAATTCGGCTATGCGTAAAGTGGCGCGTGTTCGCTTAACGAACGGAAAAGAAGTCAACGCTTACATTGGTGGCGAAGGCCACAATCTTCAAGAACACTCATTAGTACTTGTGCGAGGAGGAAGGGTTAAAGACCTTCCAGGAGTACGTTACCACATTGTTCGTGGTGCGGAAGATACGGCCGGAGTTCAAGGTCGTAGTCAAAGAAGATCCAAATATGGTACTAAACGTCCTAAGCAGAAATAATTAAAAGCTTTACAAAATGAGAAGAAGAAAAGCCAAGAAAATTGCGATTCTACCAGATCCGAAATTTAACGATCAGATAGTCACAAAATTTGTCAACAATTTAATGCTAGATGGTAAAAAAAGTTTAGCGTTCCGTTTATTTTACGATGCAATTGAAATCGTAGATAAAAAAATAGAAGAAACAGAAGGATTAGACGTTTGGAGAAAAGCATTGGAAAATGTTACTCCAGCTGTTGAGGTTAGAAGTCGCCGCGTAGGTGGAGCTACTTTCCAAATCCCTACCCCAGTTCGTGAAGAACGTAAAGCATCATTAGCTATGAAATGGTTAATTGGTTACGCTCGCAAACGAAATGAAAAAACAATGTCCCAAAGATTAGCTTCTGAAATCATTGCTGCTTCGAAAGAAGAAGGCGCTGCTTTCAAGAAAAAAGAAGATACTATGCGAATGGCAGAAGCGAATAAAGCATTTTCACATTTCAGATTCTAAGACATGGCTAGAGATTTAAGATTTACAAGAAACATCGGGATTGCTGCTCATATTGATGCGGGAAAAACGACAACTACTGAACGTATCTTATTTTACGGTGGTGTTAGTCATAAAATTGGAGAGGTTCATGATGGAGCAGCTACAATGGACTGGATGGAGCAAGAGCAAGAACGTGGTATCACGATTACTTCTGCTGCTACAACATTAGATTGGAAATACCGAGGTCAAGATTACCACGTAAACATTATTGATACACCAGGACACGTTGACTTTACAGTTGAAGTGAACCGTTCTTTACGTGTACTAGATGGATTGGTGTTCTTGTTTTCGGCTGTTGATGGTGTGGAGCCTCAATCTGAAACAAACTGGAGATTGGCAAACAATTATAACGTTCCACGTATTGGATTCGTTAATAAAATGGACCGTCAAGGTGCAGATTTCTTGAATGTTTGTCGTCAAGTAAAAACAATGTTGGGAAGTCACGCTCTTCCATTACAAATTAATATTGGTGAAGAAGATAACTTCAAAGGAGTTGTTGACTTAATTAACTTTAAGGGAATCACATGGAATGAAGAAGATTTTGGAATGACATTCCAAGAGATCGAGATTCCTGCCGATATTATCGATGAAGCACGCCAATTACGTAGCGAATTATTAGAAGCAGTTGCTGAATTTGACGAATCTTTGATGGAGAAATTCTTCGAAGACGAAAACTCATTAACTGAACGTGAAATTTTGAATGCACTTCGCGAAGCAACCATCTCCGGAAAAGTTGTTCCAATGATGTGTGGTTCTTCGTTCAAAAACAAAGGAGTTCAGGCAATGTTGGACATGGTAATGGAAATCCTTCCTTCACCAATGGACATCGAAGGTGTAATCGGAATTAATCCTAAAACGGAGAAAGAAGAATTACGCAAGCCATCAATTGACGAGCCTTTTGCAGGATTAGCGTTTAAAATTGCAACCGATCCTTTTGTTGGTCGTTTGTGCTTCGTTCGTGCTTACTCCGGAAAATTAGTAGCTGGTTCTTACGTTTTGAACACACGTTCAGATAATAAAGAACGTATTTCTCGTATTTTCCAAATGCACGCGAATAAACAAAATCAAATTAGTGAATTAGGTGCTGGAGATATCGGTGCGGTTGTTGGATTTAAAGACATCAAAACAGGGGATACATTGTGTGCTGAGAACGCACCAATTATTCTTGAGTCTATGGTGTTCCCTGACCCAGTTATCGGATTGGCAATTGAACCTAAAACACAAGCAGATACTGACCGTTTATCAATCGGTTTATCAAAACTTTCTGAAGAAGATCCAACATTCCGTGTAAACACTGATGAGGAAACAGGACAAACGATAATCTCAGGAATGGGTGAGCTTCACTTAGAGATTATCATTGACCGATTGAAAAGAGAGTTTAAAGTAGAAGTGAATCAAGGTGCGCCGCAAGTTACTTATCGTGAAGCCATTACAGGTCAAACGAACCACAGAGAGGTTTACAAAAAACAATCAGGTGGACGTGGTAAATTTGCCGATATCTTGGTTAAAATTTCTGCTCAAGATAACGAAGAGAAAACAGGTCTTGAATTCATCAACAGCATTAAAGGTGGTAACATTCCTCGTGAGTTTATACCATCTGTTGAGAAAGGATTCAAAGATTCCATGAAAAATGGAGTTCTTGCTGGATACCCTATTGAAGCGATGAAAGTTGAATTACTAGATGGTTCTTACCACGCAGTCGATTCAGATTCTTTATCCTTTGAGCTTTGTGCCCGAATGGCGTACAGAGGAGCATTGAAAGGATGTAGCCCAATTTTGTTAGAGCCAATCATGAAATTAGAAGTGGTTACTCCAGAAGAAAACATGGGAGATGTTGTAGGTGACTTGAACAGAAGACGTGGAATGATGCGTGGAATGGATGATCGTAACGGTTCGAAAGTACTGAAAGCGGACGTTCCTCTTTCCGAAATGTTTGGATATGTAACTCAGTTACGTACCATTACATCAGGACGTGCTAGTTCTTCTATGGAATTCTCTCATTACTCAGAGGCTCCTAAAAATGTTGCTGAGGATGTAGTAGCAAAAGCAAATGGTAAAGTCACAGCTTAAAAGAAAAATAAGATGAGCCAAAAAATTAGAATTAAATTAAAATCGTACGATCACAACCTCCTTGATAAATCAGCGGAGAAAATCGTAAAAACAGTTAAATCTACAGGTGCTGTAGTTAGTGGACCAATTCCACTTCCAACACACAAAAGAATTTATACTGTATTGCGTTCACCACACGTTAACAAGAAAGCGCGTGAGCAATTTGAGTTGTGTGCGTACAAAAGATTGATGGACATTTATAGCAGTTCGTCAAAAACAGTAGATGCGTTGATGAAGTTGGAACTTCCAAGTGGAGTTGACGTAGAAATTAAAGTGTAATTTTTAACAACTAGTATATGCCAGGAATTATTGGACGTAAAATCGGGATGACTAGCATCTATAGTGCCGAGGGTAAATCTTTACCATGCACGGTTATTGAAGCTGGTCCTTGTGTTGTGACCCAAATAAAAACACAAGACAGAGATGGTTACGAAGCAGTTCAGTTAGGGTTCGGAGAGAAGAAAGAAAAGAATACTCCGAATGCATTGAAGGGCCATTTCAAAAAAGCGAACACTTCTCCAAAAGCGAAGTTGGTTGAATTCAAAGGATTCGATCAAGCAATTTTAGGAGATACTGTTTTAGTCGACATTTTCGAAGAAGGAGAATTTGTTGATGTAATTGGAACCTCGAAAGGAAAAGGATTCCAAGGGGTAGTTAGAAGGCATGGTTTTGCTGGGGTTGGTCAAGCGACTCACGGTCAGCATAACAGACTTCGTGCACCAGGTTCAATCGGAGCTTGTTCTTATCCAGCTCGTGTATTTAAAGGTATGCGAATGGCTGGACAAATGGGAAACAAGCGAAGAATGGCTTCAAACCTTCAAGTGTTAAAGGTAATTGCAGAAAAGAATCTAGTGATCATTAAAGGGTCGATTCCAGGTGCAAAAGGTTCAACTGTAACAATTAACAAGTAATGAAACTGAAAATATACGATTCAAAAGGAGTAGCTACTGCGAAGTCAGTAACACTTTCAGAGGAGGTTTTTGGGATCGAACCAAACAACCACGCCATTTACTTGGATGTAAAACAACACTTGGCGAACCGTCGTCAAGGTACGCACAAATCAAAAGAACGTGCCGAGATTGCCGGATCAACTAGAAAGTTGAAAAAGCAAAAAGGTACGGGTGGTGCTCGTGCGGGTAGTGCTAAATCTGGTACACGTATTGGGGGTGGACGTATCTTCGGACCTCGCCCAAGAAATTACCACTTTAAATTAAATGTGAAATTGAAACGTCTTGCACGTAAATCAGCTTTCTCGTTTAAAGCGAAGAATGATGGATTAATGATTATTGAAGATTTGAATTTGAATGCAAAAACAAAAGACTTCAAAACCTTATTAACGTCATTGAAACTGGAAAACCAAAAAGTATTGTTGATTCTTGGAGAGAAAACAGACAACGTATACTTAGCGGCACGTAACCTTGGAAGAGTGAAAGTCGTAACAGCAGACTCATTTAATACATTCGATGTATTGAATGCTGGGAAAGTTGTCTTGGCCGCAAGCTCAATAGATAAAATTCAAACTATTCTTAACTAAACGTTATGCATACAATTATTAGAAAGCCGATCATTACTGAGAAAGCAACTTTACAAAGTGAGCGATTTAATCGCTTTACTTTTGAAGTGACTCGTACGGCTAATAAAATTGAGATTAAAAACGCCATCGAGAAGGTGTATGGAGTACATGTCACAGATGTTCATACATTAAATTATGGTGGTGGTAAATCCTCTGTGAAGTACACAAATAAAGGCATTGTTGAACAAAAAAGTAAACAATGGAAAAAGGCTGTCGTAACCGTAGCAGATGGTGAAACCATTGATTTATTTAACAATTATTAATGTTCAACCATGAGTCTTAAAAAATTCAAACCAACAACACCAGGTCAACGTCACAAAGTGGCTATGGAGTTCGCTGAAATTACAGCATCTTCACCTGAAAAAAGCTTGGTTTCAAGTATGAAGAAAAGCGGTGGTCGTAATAACGACGGTCGTATGACAATGCGCTACTTAGGTGGTGGTCATAAACAAAGGTATCGTATCATTGATTTCAAACGTAACAAGTTTGATATCCCTGCAACGGTAAAAACGATCGAATACGATCCAAACAGAACGGCAAATATTGCACTTTTGTTTTATGCAGATGGAGAGAAACGATACATCATCGCTCCAACTGGATTAAAAGTTGGAGATCAAGTTTTAGCCGGAAAAAGCGCTACACCAAATATTGGTCATGCGATGTACTTATCTGATGTTCCACTAGGAACTGTGATACACAACATCGAATTAAAACCAGGAGCTGGAGGAATAATCGCAAGAGGAGCTGGAACATACGCTCAATTGAATGCACGAGATGGTAAATATGCGATCATCAAAATGCCTTCAGGTGAAACGCGAATGATTTTAACAACCTGTTTAGCGACAATTGGTTCTGTTTCAAATTCTGAACACAACTTAGTTGTATCTGGAAAAGCTGGTCGTTCAAGATGGTTAGGTCGTCGTCCACGTGTACGTGGTGTGGTTATGAACCCTGTTGATCACCCGATGGGTGGTGGTGAAGGAAGAAATTCTGGAGGACACCCTAGATCAAGAAATGGTATGCCTGCAAAAGGATTCAAAACAAGATCCAAAAGCAAGTATTCTGATAAGTTTATTGTAGAAAGAAGAAAAAAATAGGATATGAGTCGTTCATTAAAGAAACCGCCATTCGTTCATTATAAATTAATGAAAAGAGTTGACGATGCTCAAGCTGCTAGCAGCAAGGCTGTAATTAAAACTTGGTCTCGAGCGTCTACAATTACACCTGACTTTGTTGGATTAACCTTCGCAGTTCACAACGGAAACAAATTTATTCCGGTTTTTGCAACTGAAAACATGGTTGGTCACAAATTAGGAGAGTTCTCCCCCACCCGTAATTTCCGCGGACATGGTGGTAATAAAAAAGATAAGAAACGTTAAGATTTAAAGCAGTCATGGGAGCCAGAAAACGCTTAAGAGCTGAACAGCTTAAAGAAAACAAGAAATCAATTGCGATTGCGCATTTGAATGATTCGGGAATCTCTCCTCGTAAGATGAGATTAGTTGCTGATTTAATTCGCGGAGTTGAAGTAAATAAAGCATTGAACATTTTACAGTTCAATGGAAAAGTTGCTTCGACAAGCCTAGGAAAGTTATTGCGTTCTGCAATTGCTAACTGGGAAACAAAAAACGAAGGTTCTGACATTAGTCAAGAAAAGTTAGTTGTTAGCCGAATTGAAGTTGGTGGAGGAACGATGTTGAAAAGAATTCAACCAGCGCCGCAAGGAAGAGCACATAGAATTAGAAAAAGATCGAACCACGTTACGATCATAGTTGACGGAACAAAATAAGTTTAAGAAATGGGACAAAAGACAAATCCAATTGGAAATAGACTAGGTTACATCACTGGATGGGAGTCAAATTGGTATGGAGGAAAGGACTACAAAGATAAAATTGTAGAAGATGACCAAATCCGTAAATATTTGAGCGCTCGATTGGCGAAAGCAAGTATTGCTAAAATCATCATCGAACGCACCTTGAAATTAGTAACTGTTACCATCAACACCGCTCGTCCAGGAGTAATTATTGGAAAAGGTGGTCAAGAGGTTGACAAACTAAAAGAAGAGTTAAAAAAATTGACGAAAAAAGAAATTCAAATCAACATCTTCGAGGTGAAACGTCCAGAATTGGATGCTCGTTTAGTGGCTGATGGAGTTGCTCGTCAACTTGAAGCACGTATCTCGTTTCGCCGAGCTATTAAAATGGCAATCGCAGGAACAATGAGAATGGGTGCAGAAGGAATTAAGATAAAGATTTCTGGACGTTTGAATGGTGCGGAGATGGCACGTTCTGAAATGTACAAAGATGGTAGAACACCTCTTCATACATTTAGAGCAGACATCGACTATGCATTAGCAGAAGCACATACGACTTATGGTCGTTTGGGTATCAAAGTTTGGATTTGCCGTGGTGAAGTTTATGGTAAGCGTGACTTATCTCCAAACATCGGTGTCGCAACTGGTGGTGGAAACAACAACAACAATAGTGGCGATCGCAAACCTGCATCGTTCAAGAGAAAGAAAAAGTAATTAGAGACAGTTAAATTAGCAGGAAATGTTACAGCCTAAAAGAACAAAATTTAGAAGAGTACAGAAAGGAAGAAATCGTGGATTGGCGCACAGAGGTTCGACAATTGCATTTGGTTCTTTCGGATTAAAGGCTTTGGAACCAGGATGGATTACTTCACGTCAAATTGAAGCTTCCCGTATCGCCGTTACTCGATACATGAAGCGTGAAGGAAAAGTTTGGATCCGAATATTCCCAGACAAGCCGGTGACCTCTAAGCCAGCTGAAGTACGTATGGGTAAAGGTAAGGGAGCTCCTAGTCACTGGGTTGCAGTGATTAAACCGGGTTGCATCATGTTTGAAGCAGACGGAGTGCCTTACGAAATCGCTAAAGAAGCTATGCGTTTAGCTGCACAGAAGTTACCTGTGAAGTGTAAATTCATTGTTCGAAACGATTATGTTTTACCAATTTAAGATTGAAACATGAAACAAGAAGAAATCAATAAACTATCGATTGAGGATTTAAAAACTCGTCTGGTTGATGTCAAAGGACAATTGTCTAATTTGAAATTGACTCACCGAATGACGCCAATTGAAAATCCATTACGCATTACAGCAATGCGCAAAACGGTTGCAAGATTGAGTACAGAATTAACAAAACGTTCAAATCAAGCTTAGGCTTGAACAAAAAAAATGAACATGGAAGAAAATCGAAATTTAAGAAAAGAAAGAGTTGGTGTCGTTACAAGTGACAAAATGGAGAAATCTATCGTAGTTGCTGTTGAGCGTAAAGTGAAGCACCCGAAATACGGGAAATTCGTGAAAAAGACCACTAAATTCGTTGCACATGACGAAACAAACGATTGCCACACTGGTGATATTGTTAAAATCATGGAAACACGTCCTTTGAGTAAATCAAAGAACTGGAGATTAGTAGAAATTGTTGAAAGAGCTAAATAACAGGAGATGATACAAACAGAATCTAGACTATCAGTAGCAGACAATTCAGGAGCAAAAGAAGTATTGTGCATCCGAGTTTTAGGCGGAACCAGAAGACGTTATGCTTCCGTAGGTGATAAAATCGTAGTTACCGTAAAAAGTGCTATGCCAAACGGAGGAGTAAAAAAAGGTACCGTTGCGAAAGCAGTAGTTGTTCGCACTAAAAAAGAAATACGTCGTCAGGATGGATCTTACATCCGTTTTGATGATAACGCTTGTGTGATCTTAAACCAAGGTGGTGAAATGAGAGGTACACGTATTTTCGGACCAGTTGCTCGTGAATTGAGAGAAAATAACTACATGAAAATTGTTTCATTAGCACCTGAGGTGTTATAATTATTGAAAAATGCAGAAGAAATTACACATTAAAGTCGGTGACACTGTGAAAGTGATTTCAGGTGAATCCAAAGGTCAAGAAGGGCAAATCTCTGCCATTGATCGCGAGAAAATGCGTGCTACTGTATCAGGTGTAAACATGATTAAAAAGCACAACAAGCCAAGTGCAGCTAACCCACAAGGTGGTATTGTAGAGAAGGAAGGAACACTTCACATCTCAAACCTAATGGTAGTTGTAGGCGGTATTGCAACACGCATCGGTCGTAAAGACGAGAAAGGAAAATTAGTTCGTTATTCAAAGAAATCAGGGGAGGTGATAAAATAATGAGTTACACACCAAGATTAAAAGAAAAGTATAGAGGCGAGATTATGCAAACGCTTCAGGAACGTTTCGGATATAAATCCGTTATGAGTGTTCCTAAATTAGAGAAAATCGTTTTGAGCCAAGGTATGGGTGATGCGGTAGCTGATAAGAAATTAATCGATAGCGCTGCTGCCGATTTATCTCGTATCGCTGGTCAAAAAGCCATTACTACACTGTCTAAAAAGGATATATCCAACTTCAAATTACGTAAAGGAATGCCAATTGGCACGAAAGTTACGTTACGTGGAGATCGAATGTATGACTTCTTAGATCGTCTGCTTGCAGTGGCTTTACCGAGAACACGTGACTTCCGTGGTATTAATCCGAAAGGATTTGATGGTCGTGGAAACTTCAACTTAGGAGTGAAAGAACACATCATTTTCCCGGAAATTGATATTGACAAAGTAAATCGTATTTTAGGTATGGACATTACATTTGTTACCTCAGCAGCTAGTGACGAAGAAGCGAAAGCATTATTAGACGCATTTGGATTTCCATTTATTAAAAAATAAGAAGAAATGGCAAAGGAATCAATGAAAGCGCGTGAGCGCAAAAGAGAAAGGTTAGTTGCTCGATACGAAAAGAAACGTGCTGAATTAACGAAAGTATTGAAATCGACAGACATGTCTGAAGAAGTTCAATCGGCTAAATGGGATGCAATGATGAAATTGCAAAAATTACCCGCAAACTCTTCTAAAATCAGAATGCACAATCGTTGTGGATTAACTGGTCGTCCAAGAGGGTATATGCGTCAATTCGGTATCTCAAGGGTAACTTTTAGAGAAATGGCTTTGGCCGGAAAAATCCCAGGAGTTAAAAAGGGAAGTTGGTAATTAAAGAAAAAACACAGAAGAAATGAATACAGATCCGATAGCAGATTTTCTCACACGCATCCGTAATGCGAGTGCTGCAAGTTTGAAAATGGTGGAAATTCCTGGCTCAAACGTAAAACGTGCCATGGCGCAAATATTGTTTGACCAAGGATATATCCTCAACTACAAATTTGAAGATGACAACAAGCAAGGAACGATTAAAATTGCATTGAAATACAATCAAACTACTCGTGTTCCTGCCATTACTAAATTACAACGTGCATCACGTCCAGGACTACGTAAGTATAGTGGATCAGTTGATATGCCACGTGTGTTAAATGGTTTGGGTATTGCCATTGTCTCAACTTCAAGAGGAGTTATTACTGACAAAGAAGCACGCAAATTGAATGTAGGTGGAGAAGTCCTTTGTTACGTTTATTAAAAAGTTAAGAAATGTCAAGAATTGGAAAAGCACCGGTAACAATCTTAAGTGGCGTTGAAGTCACTTTCAAAGATTCAGTTATAACGGTTAAGGGGAAAAAAGGTGAATTATCACAAGCAATTGATGCGTGTGTGGGTGTTACCATCGAAGACAATGTGATTACATTTTCTCGTCAGTCTGATGCGCCAAATGATCGTTCTAAACATGGTTTATACCGTGCATTAGTTTACAACATGATCGCAGGAGTTTCAGAAGGATGGAAAAAAGAAATGGAAGTCATTGGCGTTGGTTACCGTGCTACTGCAACAGGTCAAATTTTAGAATTGGCACTTGGATACTCTCACGCAATCATTTTGGAAGTTCCTAATGAAGTGAAAGTAACTACCTTGACTGAAAAAGGAAAGGCTCCAGTTGTAACACTTGAATCTTTTGATAAACAATTGCTAGGTCAAGTTGCAGCTAAAATTCGTTCGTTTAGAAAACCTGAACCATACAAAGGAAAAGGTATTCGTTTCGTTGGTGAAGAAATTCGTAGAAAAGCTGGTAAGTCAGCAGGTAAAAAATAATAGGTAGATTATGGCACTAAATAAAGTATTAAGAAGAGCTAAAATTAAGCGAAGAATTCGTAAGAAAGTTTTCGGAACAACAGCAATTCCAAGATTAACCGTTTTTAGAAGCAACAAGCAAATTTATGCTCAGTTGGTTGATGATATCTCTGGGAAAACTTTGGCTTCAGCTGGTTCTTTGAAACTGGAAGATGCTCAAAAAGTAAACAAGGTAAATCAAGCCTCTATTGTAGGTAAGAAAATTGCTGAAGTAGCTGCACTAGCAGGAATTGAAAAGGTAGTTTTTGACCGTAATGGTTACTTGTACCATGGTAGAATTAAATCTTTGGCTGATTCAGCTCGAGAAGGTGGACTTAAATTTTAATAAGAAATGGCAGCTCAAACAGTGAATAGAGTAAAATCAGCAGATATCGAGTTAAAAGACAAACTTGTATCTGTAAACCGTGTAACGAAAGTTACTAAAGGTGGACGTACATTTAGTTTTTCAGCGATCGTAGTGGTTGGTGATGAACACGGTGTTGTTGGTCATGGACTTGGAAAAGCAAAAGAAGTTACTGAGGCGATTGCCAAAGGAATCGACGATGCGAAAAAGAATTTAATCAAAGTTCCAATTCTAAGAGGTACTGTACCTCATGCTCAAAAAGGCAAATACGGTGGTGCTGAAGTATTTTTGAAACCTGCAACAGAAGGTACAGGAGTTATCGCAGGTGGTGCGATGCGCGCTGTATTGGAAAGTGTTGGTATTCATAATGTACTTGCAAAATCACAGGGTTCTTCTAATCCGCACAATGTTGTAAAAGCAACGATAGATGCTTTATCGCACATGCGTGATGCTGTAGCAATTGCTCGTCAAAGAGGAATTTCACTAGATAAAGTATTCAACGGTTAATCTTTAGAAAATGGACACAATTAAAATAAAACAAGTAAGAAGTGCGATTAAACGTCCAGCTGATCAAAAAGCAACGATTATTGCACTAGGTTTTCGCCGCTTGAACCAAGTTGTAGAAAAAGAGGCAACTCCTCAAATAATGGGAATGGTGAATAAGGTGAAACACCTTATTCAAGTAGTGGATTAATATTCAGTCGAAGGAAAATGGAATTACATAAATTAACACCTGCTTCAGGTTCAGTAAAAAAAGTTAAACGTATCGCGCGCGGTCAGGGTTCTGGTCACGGTGGAACGTCAACACGTGGACACAAAGGAGCAAAGTCTCGTTCAGGTTACAAAACTAAAATTGGTTTTGAAGGTGGACAAATGCCTTTGCAACGTCGTGTTCCTAAATTCGGTTTCAAAAACATCAACCGAGTAGAGTACAAAGCAATAAACTTGGATATTATCGAAAATTTAGCTTCTGTTAAAGGAATCGTTGATATTACTCCTGAAGTTTTAAAAGCTAATGGCCTACTGTCTAACAATGACCTTGTTAAAGTACTTGGAAGAGGTGAGTTGAAATCGAAAGTAAGCATCTCCGCTAATGGGTTCTCAACAACTGCTATTGCAGCAATTGAAGCTCAAGGTGGTACATGTAATAAAATCTAACTATCTTTGCACGCTCATAAATGAAACGATTAATACAAAATATTCAAAACATTTGGAAGGTAGAGGAACTACGTAAGCGTATCCTCTTGACCTTGGGACTGATACTTGTTTACAGAATCGGGTCATTTGTCATCATTCCTGGTGTCAACTACGAGGCCTTAACAACGAAAAGTAGCGACCAAAACTTGTTAGAGACATTATTGTCTGTGTTTTCTGGTGGTGGTTTTACTCATGCTTCGATTATGGCTTTGGGTATCATGCCTTACATCAGTGCTTCCATCATCATGCAACTATTAGGAATGGCTGTCCCAGCTGTTCAAAAAATGCAAAATGAAGGTGAGTCTGGACGTAAACAAATTAACAATTACACAAGAATCTTAACGATAATCATTTGTGCGCTTCAAGCCCCTAGCTATTTATCATTGTATGTTGATCAAAAGCAAGCTATGCCTGTAGATGCATCAACATTTTGGTGGACTCAAACAATCCTAATTTTGATAGCAGGATCTATGTTTGCCGTTTGGTTAGGTGAAAGAATCACTGAAAAAGGTATTGGTAACGGTGTTTCTTTATTAATTACGGTTGGAATTCTTTCTAGATTGCCAGGTGCGTTTTTCGCTGAATTCGGTAAATCTGTTGAGGCTGGTAATTTAATACGTTTGGTTTTGGAAGTGGTCTTCTTTATGTTGATTATTCTAGTGACTATATTGATTGTTCAAGGTGTTAGACGCATCCCGCTAAATACAGCAAAACGTATAGCTGGAGCACGAGCTGCTGAAGATATCAATGGAGCTAGAAACTATCTTCCAATCAAAGTAAACGCGAGTGGTGTAATGCCAATTATCTTTGCTCAAGCAATTATGACTATTCCTATGATGGTCTATTCTAGTGCTACAGGTGGAAAAGGTGAAGGTGGATTTTTACAACAAACACTTGGGGATCCTTACGGATTTGGATACAACCTTTTACTTTGTACTTTAATTATTGTCTTTACATACTTCTACACTGCCATCATGATCAACCCAAGTAAAATTGCGGATGACTTGAAAAAAAGCGGTGGATTCGTGCCAGGTGTGCGTCCGGGAGAAGAAACAGCTGAACACATTGATACTGTTGTTTCTCGCATTACTTTCCCAGGATCACTGTTCCTTGCATTAATTGCTGTTCTTCCCGCAATTGCAAAACTTGCTGGAGTGAATGATGGTTTTGCCATGTTCTTTGGTGGTACTTCCATACTTATCATGGTTGGAGTAGTACTTGATACATTACAACAAATTGAAACATATCAATTAAATAGAAATATGGACTCCCTTATGGACGGAACAAGAGTTAGAGGTCGTAGAGGTGCAAACGAATTTTCCGGAATGTAATATTATGGCTAAACAATCATCAATAGAACAAGATGGAACAATTCTCGAAGCATTGCCCAATGCAATGTTTAGAGTTGAGTTAGAAAATGGGCACGTCATTACTGCACACATTTCGGGGAAAATGAGAATGTTTTATATTAAAATTCTTCCTGGAGATCGCGTGAAAGTAGAAATGTCTCCGTATGATTTATCAAAAGGAAGAATATCATTTAGATACAAATAATAAATTGAAGAAATGAAAGTCAGAGCATCAGTAAAAAAGAGAACTGCAGATTGCAAGATTGTTAAACGTAAAGGTAGAGTTTACGTAATTAACAAAAAGAATCCGAAATTAAAACAACGTCAAGGTTAATTAGTAGAATATGGCACGTATTGCAGGTATAGATTTACCAAAAAACAAAAGAGGAGTAATTGGATTGACGTACATCTACGGAATTGGTAGAAGTACATCCCAGAAAATCCTTCAAGACAATAGCATCGATGAGAACATCAAAGTTCAAGAATGGAACGATGATCAACTTTCTGCTATTAGAAATTCGATTAATGAATTTAAAACAGAAGGACAATTGCGTTCTGAGGTTCAATTAAACATTAAACGTCTAATGGATATCGGTTGTACACGCGGTATTCGTCACAGATCTGGTTTACCATTACGTGGTCAACGTACGAAAAATAACTCGAGAACCAGAAAAGGTAAGAGAAAGACTGTTGCAAACAAGAAAAAAGCAGCTAAATAATAAATAGGTATCATGGCAAAAACGAATCAAAAAAAGAAGAAGAACGTTAAAGTTGATGCTACAGGTGAAGCGCATATCCAAGCTAGCTTCAACAATGTAATCATCTCTTTGACTAACAACGCTGGACAAGTGATCTCTTGGTCATCTGCTGGTAAAATGGGCTTCAAGGGTTCTAAAAAGAACACTCCTTATGCTGCGCAAATCGCAGGTGAGGATGCATCCAAAGAAGCACACGACTTCGGACTACGTAAAGTAAAAGTTTATGTGAAAGGCCCAGGAGCAGGACGTGAGTCAGCTATCCGTGCAATCCATAACTCAGGAATTGAAGTAACAGAAATTGTTGATGTTACTCCACTTCCTCACAACGGTTGTAGACCACCGAAAAGAAGAAGAGTATAATAGAATTATTAACCAACGCGGGAAGAAAATCATCGAAGGAATGCCTTAATTCATGATTCCCGTTTAAACAAAACAGAAATGGCAAGATACACAGGTCCTAAATCCAAAATTGCGCGTCGTTTCCGCGACCCAATTTTCGGTCCAGACAAATCATTGGAAAGAAGAAGTTACGGTCCAGGTCAACACGGTCCATCCAAAAGAAGAGGTGGCAAACAATCTGAATACGCTATTCAGTTGGGTGAAAAACAAAAAGCGAAATATACATACGGTATCCTTGAGCGTCAATTTGCGAACATGTTCGACAAAGCGTCTCGCATGAAAGGAATTACCGGCGAAAACTTACTTCAATTATGTGAAGCTCGTTTGGACAATATGGTATATCGTTTTGGAATCTCCCCTACTCGTCGTGGTGCACGTCAGTTAGTAAGTCACAAACATATCACAGTTAATGGTGAAGTAGTTAACATTCCATCATACGCCGTGCGTCCAGGTGACGTAGTAAGTGTAAGAGAGAAATCAAAATCTCTGGAAGCAATTAACGACTCATTAACTGCTAGTAATAAAAAATACGATTGGTTAGATTGGGACAAGTCCTCCATGTGTGGAAAAGTTTTAAACCTACCGGCTCGTGAAATGATCCCTGAGAACATTAAAGAGCAGTTGATCGTCGAATTATATTCTAAATAAACCTAAGAGATAGAAAATGGCAATATTGGATTTTCAAAAACCAGATAAGGTTATCATGCTCAACTCCGATGAATTCAACGGAGAGTTCGAATTTCGTCCACTTGAACCTGGATACGGAATTACTGTAGGTAACTCCTTAAGAAGAATTCTACTTTCTTCACTTGAAGGATTTGCTATTTCATCTGTAAAAATTCAGGGTGCAGACCACGAATTTTCTACGTTGAAAGGTGTAGTTGAGGATATTACCGAAATCGTATTGAATTTGAAGCAAGTTCGTTTCAAACGTCAAATCGAAGGAACCGATTCAGAAACTGTTATCGTTTCTGTTGGTGGTCAAAATCAATTAACCGCTGGCGACATCGGGAAATTTACAAGTGCATTCCAAGTGTTAAATTCAGATCTAGTGATTTGTAACATGGAATCATCTGTGAAGATTGAAATGGAATTGACAATTATCAAAGGACGTGGTTACGTTCCTGCAGAGGAAAACAAATCAGCAAATGCTTCTTTTGGTACCATCTCCATTGATTCAATTTTTACACCAATCGTTAATGTTCAATACACAATAGAAAACTATCGTGTAGAACAAAAAACAGATTACGAGAAATTGGTTTTTAACATCAAAACTGATGGATCTATTCACCCGAAAGAAGCGTTGAAAGAAGCTGCGAAAATTTTAATTCACCATTTCATGTTGTTCTCTGATGAGCGCATTACATTAGAT
>Ga0209444_10000301_pt1 | contig 27039 bp, 20 predicted proteins | sample LauGreFaBDMM15DN_2_FD_188215 | JGI IMG/M metagenome (GOLD analysis project Ga0209444, IMG submission 188215) | Freshwater lake microbial communities from Lake Michigan, USA - Fa13.BD.MM15.DN (SPAdes) (version 2) | ecosystem: Environmental > Aquatic > Freshwater > Lake | place: Lake Michigan... | reverse complement strand
TAAAAGACGTGTTTATTGGGTCTCAAAATTTATAAAGATTAAGTTAATTGGTAACCATTTCTGTTTTTTTCTCTTTTAGTTTTAGTGAAAAATGAAGTAATAAAAAGGGTGAGGCCGGTTGTTTTATTGGTCAGTGCGCTTGTTTGATATTTGTGTTCATATGAAAGTTGTTTTTACGTTTGTTGTATTATTTTTCCTATCTTCTCTTTTTTCCCAAAATTATACGTTCAAAAACAAGGGGCAGTTGATGTTTTATGACTATCAAGCTTCAAAGTTTTGCATCATTGAAGACAGTACCCATCGCATCTTGATTGATTTGTCTACCAACCGCATGGAGAAAAGGCCATTGCATCTGGATTCTCAAATTCATTTTACTGATTTGCTTTCTTATTACAAGGTGTTGACGGAAAAAGGAGCGGATGTGTACTTCGTAGACAAAGGCTGCGGTTATGTTTTGCTGTTGAGAAACGATTCCATCGTACGAATTGATAAGTCTTTTCATCACCAAAACCAATACAACGCTTCTTATTTCTTGTATAAAAACGCACCCCATGTATTTGGGGGGTATGGTTTTTTTAATTTCAAAGATTATATGTTGAAGTATGATCATAACTTGTGTCAATGGTTCATGCAAACCCGCCTAACGAATTATTCCTGTTCTGATCGGAATCCTTACATGGTTTGTAAAAACAAATACTACTGTGTTTCTGGAAAAATTGTGACCGATGGTGAATCCAACTACTTTTTCGAAAACTTAATTAGTTATAATTTTTCAACGCAAAAATGGAAAAACCTAGGCGAAATTGACCCCAGTGCTTTTCCTAAAAAGGAAAAGATTGAAATCGCGCACAAGAACCTTTTGGTATCGCTACATAAGCTGTACCTCTATGATTTCCAGAAAAACGAAGTGGAGATTTTTGATTTAAAAAATATACCATCGCTTAAGGATGTGTACATCGAAAATGGTCGGGTTATCATGAAACGTTCCATTACACGTGTTGTTCAATATGAAACCCTTATTTCAAGCATGCCACTGGGAGTATTCAAATCCAAATACCTGATCTCAAAGAAAGCAATCATAGCGCCTGATCCAAATTTTAAATTGTTGCTGCTGATGTCATTGCTGATTTTAGGGACCCTTTTGGTTGTATTTTTTGAGTACAGAAGAAGACGTTCCGGCAAAGTAAAAAGGATTCAAACAAATGGTAAAATATCCAAATCAACCCAAAAACTTTTGACGCTTTGGTTAACCAAGGATGATTTAAGTTTGGAATATTCTCAGCTCAATGACTTAGTGAATGAGGACAGTCCAAGTGTGGATGCAATTAAGAAGCGAAGAGAAAATCTTTTGGATTTGTTTAAATATCAAATCTCATTAAAATGTAATTTGGCCCCTAATGATGTTTTTACAACAACCCAACATGTAAACGACAAGAGAATGAAGGTCATTATCCTTAATCCAGTGGTTAAAATAATGGTAGATAAAGGGGAGTTCTCCTAAATACCCTAAATTATTGCGCTTGATTCAATCACTTGGTTACTTTTGCAAACCAATACACGATCTATGAAAAATTTACTGTTCATTTTGTTTTTACTTCCTTGTTTCTTAAGCGTCGCGCAAACCCAATCATTCGACGATATGTCCGATGTCATTTCTTACATGGATGGAAAAAAATTCTACAATGCTGAAAATGAAATGTTAATCAGCTACCAATATCTTTCCAACTACAACACCTATGGCATCCATGTTAAAAACGCGAGTGGGGCAACTTTTGATTTTATCAATGTGGACGTATCAACCTATGGTTCGTTTGCAGACCTTTTCGGAATGAGTCCCGAGACAGGGTCGAATTTCGGATTTAGATTGTACAAAGGAAAGCTCATTGTGGGTAGAGGAGAGCCGGGTGAACAAACTTTTTATTTGAAATAGCTTAAGCACCTGGGTTTTTATATGTCACCAAAGAAATACTTACCTAAAAGTAAGTGGATTTTAATTTGTTTCAGCTTGCTGTTGTTGTGCAATTGTCAACATAAACCCGACTATGTAAATGGCATTGGAACCCTTACCTATTTTTCTGACAAAAGTAAGTCCTATGAGGCTCAGGTTAAAGAGATAGGGGAAGAAGTTTGGCGGTTTACCCAAGCCCATCCCGAAGCGAAATCTTTGCAATTAATCCTGTGGGATGAGTGCAAAAACAAACAAGGCGAAAAAGTACAAGTTGAAACAAAAATCAAGTGCTCCAGAAAGGAATTAAAGACGTTCGCAACGTATAAAAATGCCACCACGTTTAACGATATTTGTTACGAATGGGGGGTGAAAATCGTGGAATGGATTCCTTGTGATTCCCATTTTTGATAGCAAATTTGCCTTAAATCACCATGTCATTTCCGCACCTGAAATGAACTTCAGGACATGACTTCTTTCCATGCAATCCACAAGGGCGACAAGGAAGGTCTGGTACTTCTTTAATCACTGAGTCGTCAGATAGAGGACCAAAGCCGAATTCAGGTAGGGTAGAACAGTAAAAAACAGTTAAAGGGGCATTTACAGCGGAGGCGAAGTGCATGGGGCCTGAATCATTGACATAGTTTCTTTTGGCCAGTTTCATTAGCGCAATGGACTCCATGATTTTCAATTTTCCGGCAACGTTCAGCACTTTGGGGTTTTTGCTTTTCTTGCGGATTTCTTCACACAAGTCATGGTCGTTTGGTCCCCCAATCAAATATACATACCCGTCTAATTTCCCAATCAGCTTAACCCACTTCTTTACGGGGAGTTGTTTGGTGGCCCATATCGATGCGGGTGCTAGACAATCATAAGGTTTGTGGGCATATTTCTCTATGGCCTTGAAATCTTCCGGTGTAGGAACCACCAGTGGGTTTGCCTTCTCGTGTATGTCAAAATGGGTGAGTAAGGATAGGTTGCGGTCGACCTCATGGATTCCGTAACCAATGTGATGAGGAAATGCAAAATGATAGTTCCACGACAAGGGGTTTTTTTTGAAACCAATCTTGCATTTTGCACCGCTCATTGCTGTGATGATTCCGGAGGATAAAAATCGATGGAGGTTAATCACGACGTCATATTTCTCTTTTCGGATTTCCGAAACGACTTGTTTGATGGATTTGCGTTTATGTTTTTTGTCGAATGAAATGACGTTACGTATGTTGGGATGATTAGCCAATAAACCTTCATTTCCCTTTTTGACCAAGTAGTCAATCGTACATGAGGGAAATTTTTTCTGGATGGCAATGGCCACAGGGGTAGCCAAAATAACATCCCCAATGTAGGCCGTCTGAATGACGAGGATTTTTGAGTGGTTATCGAATAACTGTGACATTGCCTCGCTTTATGATTTCTTTTCCACTGGCATCATGAAATTCCAAGATGTAGATGTAGATGTCGTTAGCTACCCATTCGTTCTTCGGGCCAAAACGCCCATCCCATCCAGCATTGTAATCTGTCGTTTCGTATATCACATTGCTCCAACGGTTCATTATGGTCATTTTGAAGTCATTGGGATCGATGTTCGTGGCCACAGGTTTAAATACATTGTTGATGCCCTCAGGGTAAAAAGCATTGGGAACGTAAATGATGGGTTCATAAACCAAACATATTTCATTTGACTTGCTGATTTCTTGAAAACCATATGGATTCAGGATTTCGTGGGCTTCTACATAGTAACAGATTTCTCCAGGAAAACTCCCCGTGTCCACACTGTCTTGAATTCCCAGTTGAGCAGGGGGCGCAATCCCAACCAAAACGGAAAGCCCACTGGGTTCCAAGCGATATATTTCATAATGATCTACGCCATTTTCATATCCTGAATAAGGTGTCCATGTGATGTAGTTGATTTGGATTTCTTCATCAGCTATACCTGAAGCAAGCATGGTGGTGGCTTCATTGGAAGGCGCACCAACATTTCCGCAAGTGTCAATGAATTTTGATCGATAGGTGTAGGTTTGGTCTTGAACTTGTACATCTGAATCGGTGAAATACGCGAAGTTATTCGTTACCATCGCGGTACCGATGTTTGCAAAATTTCCAGCGGTTATTTTACGTTCAATTTGAACTTGACTGATTCCGGCATTTTCGTCAACATACACTTTTAAATCAATCTTATCATTGTTCACGGTAGCTACGCTCAAGTAATGAAAGTTGGGATTTCCGGGTAATGGAACCGTAAAAACAAAGGGATTGGAATACACGGAGCTACCATTGCTTAGTTGCGCTTGGATATAAAAAGTATAATTGTTCCCCCCTAAAACATTCACCGAAGTAGATAAAGATGGACTGCTTCCCATGGAAACCATCTGGTTGTTTTCAAAGGAATAAACGATGTAATTTGTTACCGTATGACCCCCATACGAAGTCCATTGTAAGTCGATGCTCTGGTCACATGGATTCAATCCTCCATTCAGCAAGACGGTTTTGTTCAAAGGTGCCTTACCAGAAGTTTGGTAGGTAACGGGAACGGAAGTGGTAAAACAAGAATCAAAGGCAGCGACAGAATAGGTGAATGGACCAGGTCCTTGTGGGTTGTAAACATAGGTGGTGTTGGCAATCCCCCAAACCGTATCTAGTTCATACAAGAGGTTGTTTGCATCGAAGGTGTAGACGACATACCCATAGGTATCTGATTGGCTGTTCTGGTTCCAAGTGAGGGTTACGGCATTCCCATTGAATGGATCGAATCCTACGCCGAGAATCGTTGGGATAACGGGGGTTAACATGTCGTCAAATTGATCGGTTGGGACATTAGATGTAAACACACAGCCATTCCACGGAAATTGAATTTGATACCCAATCATTCCATTGCAAATACGAACGGTGTCTTTGTATTGATTGGTAGTATAAGGTACACTGTCAATCCATTGCAATGCACCACCGTTGTATTGTCTGAAGATTTGGAAATAGGTATTGCTGAGGGTGCCATTGATTAGGGGTGAATTCCATTGAAGTACCGCAGTTCCGTTGTTTGGGTTGGTGAGTTGTAGGATGATAGGTCTAAGGGTATCACTGAATTTTATAATGTTTCCATTGCATCCAGAAACCACGCCGATGTAAAAATGTTGATTGGCTTGCGCTTGGGGAAGGGTGTAAGACGTTGTGGCAATGTTGTTAATGGATGTTATCAAACCGTTTTCGAGTGAATAAAGGTTGTACGATAAAAAGGTACTCAATGGATTTGCTACTTGGTTCCAGTTTAGGAAATAATTCCCATTGGAGAATGTGATGCATTCTAATGCTGTTGCTTGGATGATGCCAGGGGTTTTTACATTGATTTGTATGGTCGCATAGGATACCTTGGGTACTTGACACATGTTGTCTTGAGCCTTGAACACAAAGAAATAGGGTGTAATTTCCGAGGCGATGCCAAAGGGATTTAACACGTGGTCACAGGTGGTTTGCCAGGTAAAGGGCACATTGGCTTGGTTGATTCCAGTGGATGGCAGTCCAGACGTAAAGGCACATGGAGCGATGTCGCAACCCGTGCTTGCCGTGAAATTCGTACCAAACATGGGGCCGGATGCCGTCAAGGTAACCGATTGTGGATTGCCATTTTGTAGAAAACCATTGTCGGTGGCCAAAACATTGAAATTGATTAAATCCCCCGCATCGATTGTTGTCGTAAAAGACCCACCTGCAAACGGTGCGGTAAATTGAGGTGCGTTGTTTGGTTGGCAGGGAACAATGGCCAATTGCATTTCTCGTTCAACCTTTGCTATCAATACGCCTTGACGAAAGGAAGATACTTGAATTTTCACGACATAATTTCCTTGAAGGGTAGAAGTGAAGGTGAGTTCTCCGTTTTGTGCATTTAATTGGGCCGGGATGCTACCAGGACTTATGGCGGCCGTAGGGGTAGGAGAGAGATAGGAAAAACCAGGATCAAAGGGTACGGGTGCAGGGTTGATTGGGGGATTGTAGCTTCCTGCTGGAAAGTTATTCATGGGGGTAACAAATTCGATGAACAAGGAATCCAAATCTGGGTCGACTGCGTTCATGTTATAGACAAAAGGATCGCCAACACAGCTTGTGAAATAAGGGGCTTGTAAAAATTGCGGGGAATTGTCAACGCATCCGGCATTTTGATTTGAAAAATACATCGTTGCAGCCAAGGTCATCCCGTACGTAGAGGGATTGTTGAGATTGGTTATTGCGTTGGATCGTGCGTAGTTTTCGTAGGTAAAAATCCATCCTTGTGTCGGTGGCGTGCCTGCCAATTGTATTTCATTGGAACGGTATAGGACTTTTTCGTTGGCGCCGATGCCATTTCCACCATTCGATCCCGATCCACAATCCAAAGGTTGGGGGGCACCTGCAACGGTTGTACAAGTTGGAGAGATGTCTGTTCGGCTGATGAAATTAACGACAATGTTGGTAAGGGAAGGATGGTTCCAAACCCTTAGGTTTTCAGATACCGTATTGATTTCTGCACCGTTGCAATCGCGATAAAAAACGAGCTCAAAGATGTATCCACCGTTTCCACCGCATTTCCAGGTGATTTCACCGCCCATCACGTGAGAAGCGTGCGCCTGAAAAGCCGCAAGAAAACAAATGGTAAATAAGATTTTTCGAAACATCACGTGCGCGAACGTTGTAAAGTATAAAAAATTGTAACGCCCTTCCTTAAATTAAGTTGCTATCCTGCGGTAACTATAAGCATTTGATCCCAATCCAAATGTTGTTTTGCCGTTTCCAAAATTTCTTCAGGGGAAATGGTAAGTATCGTTTGTAAGGAAGTGTCAAGAAAGGCATAGTCGAGGTCGTTGATTTCCACCGAGGAAAACAATCCCATCATGGCGAAAGGACCGTCTGCGGATTGAAGTATTTGTCCCAAAAGGTAATTTTTCACCAAGGATAGCTCTGCGTCAGAAATGGGTTCCGATTGCAACTTTTCAATTTCAAGGCGGGTTTGTACCAAAGTGTCCTCCATAAACTCTTTTCCCACCTCGGTTGCAATGACGAAATGTACCCCATGTAAATTTTCGGAAACATAGCTCCCAATTCCGTAGGTATAGCCTTTGTCTTCCCGAATGTTACTCATTAAGCGACTTCCAAAATAATCTCCAAGGATGGTATTTACCACCATCATTTTATGGTAATCTGGGTGTTTTCTGTCAAACAGCATTTTTCCAATGCGCAGACCCACTTGTACGGCTCCGTTTTTCTCAATGTGAATAGATCCTGATTTCGGAGCGGGGAAACTTGGCAGATTTGTATTCACCTTGTTTTCCCATCTGTCGAAGGTACCAACCATTTTGGATAGCTCGTCATCCGTTAGGTTACCTACAAACGTAATCCTTCGCAGTCCAATTTTATAATGATTTTCATAAAAATCAACAATGTCTTTTCGCTCAATATGGTCATAGTCTTCTGGGAATGAAATCACGCCGTAGGGAGTGCCGGCAAACAGGTTTTCTTGAAAAGCACGTTGGGAAAGCACGCTCACTTTTTCCATCCTCACTTTTAATTTCTCTTTCCGATCTTTGAGTAAATGTGTTAATTCGGAAGCTGGAAAGGAGGCATTGTACAGACAATTTTCTATGAGGGTCACAAGTTCGCAAATGGATTCATTCAGTCCATAGATGTTGAGAACAGAAAATTCGGCGTTCAAATTTGAATCGAAGAATCCGCCTAAATCGTCCATTTTATCATGAATTTCTGCCATGGTATGTTCGGAAGTCCCTGCCAACATCAAGCCTGCGGTTACCGACGCGATGACTGGGTTATGGTAAATGGCGCCTGCGTGGAAAAGCAATTCCAACCGCACCGCTTCACTTGTAGGGTTTTGCATTGCGTAAAATGGAATCCCTGATTTGGTGGTCAACTTCGCTGGGGAAATAAACTCAATTTTTTCAGTTACCTGAACTTCTGGGGCGTGACTTCTTTCCATTATTTCACAAGGGGTTTAATAAACATTCTCGTACAGTTTTCGCGTCTAAAGATTTGCTGGGCAGTGTTTCGTAAATGTTCAGAATCAATGGCATTGTAGATTTCACTTTCTTCGTTTATCCCATTGGCATCCCCTAATAATTCGAAAAAGGAAAGGTTCATGGCACGGTTCAGCAGTCCTTGTTCTTGGAATGCACGCGAAGTTTTCATTTTCATTTTCAACCGTATCAAATCGTCGTTGTGAATGCGTTGTGTCTTAAATTCTTCGAGTACTTCCCACAGTGCGGTTTCCATGGATTCAAATGAAGTCCCGGGAAGTAATTTGCCCGAAATCACAAAAAGACCGTGGTCCATAGACCCGAGGATATACGCGTTGATTTCATGCACCAAGCGTAGTTCTTTCTTCAGTTTTAGGTAAAGCTTTCCTGTTTTGTCTTTTCCCACCTCGTCTGAGAGCATGTCGGCGAAATAATACCCTTCCGATTTTCTTTCTTCCATTTTGAAAGCATAGTAAAAGGCTTCTGCAGGTACATCTCGTTCCAAGGTAAGTGTGCGGAATTCTTCTTGTTTGGGTTCTTGGGGTAACAAACGCGCTGCTTTTACCTTGCCGGTAATATCACCATACCACTTTTGAACAAGGTCTTCAATCTGTTGGTTTTCAAAATTCCCTGCGATGGTAAGTATCGCATTGCCAGGGTGGTAATGTTTCTCAAAAAAGCTTCGAACCTCTTCCATCTTGGCATTTTCGATGTGAGAAATATCCTTTCCGATGGTCGCCCATTGGTAGGGATGAACTTTGTAGGCCAAAGGCCTTAATTCCAACCAAACATCTCCATAAGGTTGGTTTAAGTACCGTTGTTTAAATTCTTCAATTACAACACTTCTTTGGGTCTCAAGGCTTTTATCTGAAAACGCAAGTGACAACATTCGGTCACTTTCTAACCACAAAGCTGTCTCCAGATTTTTGGCAGGAAGCACATCAAAATAATTGGTAATGTCGTTGCTGGTAAATGCATTGCTATTTCCACCTGCACGTTGCAATGGACCGTCAAAATCAGGTATGTTGACCGATCCACCAAACATTAGGTGCTCAAATAGGTGAGCGAAACCTGTTTGGCTGGGAGATTCATCTCTTGCGCCCACATCGAACAAGGTATTGACAACAGCCATGGGCGTTGTTTTGTCTTGGTGGAAGATTACTTTTAACCCATTCTCCAATTGGAAGCGATGAAAATGTATCATAATTTTTTAAAATGTTAGGTGGCCGATGTTCGCCAAAATGTCTTTGTATTCTCGGATGATTTCCTCAAGAATTTCTGCTGCAGGCTTAATTTCTTTGATTTCTGCAGAAACTTGTCCCACCTCCAATTCTCCCTGCACCAAATCTCCTTCAAACATCCCTTTTTTCGCACGACCTCGCCCGAGCAGTTGGGTCAGTTCCTCCACGGTTCCATGCTTTTTGTAAAGGGATTCTATTTCCTCAGAAAATGGATTGTTCAGTAGCCTTACCGGGGTTAACTCCTTTAAGGTCAATTTGGTGTCACCTTCTTGGGCGTTTAGGATTTTGTTTTTGAATGCGATATGGGCGGAGGATTCGGGGGTAGCAATGAACCTGCTTCCAATTTGCACACCTTCGGCACCGAGGATCCTAGCAGCCAACATGGCTTTACCACTGGCGATACCTCCTGCGGCGATGACGGGAATTTCTACGGCTTTTGCGACTGAAGGAATTAAACACATTGTCGTGGTTTCTTCTCTTCCATTGTGCCCGCCGGCTTCAAATCCTTCGGCTACGATGGCATCTACACCTGCATCTTGGGCTTTTAATGCGAACTTAGAAGAGGAAACTACATGTACTACCGTGATTCCATGGGATTTTAATTTCGCTGTATGCGTTTTTGGATTTCCAGCGGAGGTAAATACAATGGGTACCTTCTGTTCAATGATGGTGTTGATGTGTTCCTCAATGTTGGGATACAGCAATGGAAGGTTCACTCCGAAAGGAAGCGATGTATTGGCTTTGCATTGTTGAATCTGATGCAATAACTCATTTGGATACATGGATCCAGAACCAATCAAACCAAGGCCTCCAGCATTGGATACAGCAGAGGCTAATTCCCATCCTGAGCACCAAATCATTCCTCCTTGAACAATGGGGTACTTAATTCCGAAAAGTGCTGTGATTCTATTCATTATGTATTGAAAATGGACAGGGTAAAATTACGAAAATGATTAAAGGCAATGTTTATCTTATCGAGAGAATCAAAAAATATAGGATTTTGTGTAATTTTAAGACGATGAAGCACGCATTATTTCTTCTTTTTACCCTCCTAGTGGGTGGGTTTTATGCACAGAAAAAAGGGGAATTGACCCAAATGCCGAACCCTACTTCTCAAGTTTTCTTTGAAAACAAAGGGCAATGGCCAGCAGAGGTTCTTTTTAAATCTGAAACGGAAGGCGGGAAAATTTGGGTGTTAAAGCACAAATTGATATACCACCAACAAGACCTTAGCGCGATGAACCATTCCCATGGTCATGAGGAGAAGCCGGAAAATTTGAAATTGAAGGAATCTTTGGTCCATGTGAATTTTGTAAATGCAATCGGTCCGAGTGAAATTCTAACTGAAAACAAAACCTCCTTCTACCACAATTATCTACTGGGAAAGGATTCTACCAAATGGGGTAAGGAATCCCATGGCTACGAAAGGGTTGTGTTAAAAAACATGTATCCTTCCGTTGACCTTGCTTTTGAGAAACGTCAAGGACCCCACAAATATGAATTTATTGTGCGACCGAATGGGAAGGTTTCTGACATAGCAATGGAGTATGCAGGTCAGCAGAAGATAACTGTTTTGAGGAATGGGAATCTTAAAATCACCACGGATTTGGGCCACATTACAGAAAATGCCCCTTATGCTTATCAAATCGTTGACGGTGTAAAGACAAAGGTTCAGTCAAAGTTTGTTTTGAAAGACAACAAAGTGTTTTTTGAAATGGGCTCCTACAATCCCTTCCTTGAACTTATCATTGATCCTGTTTTGGTTTTTGCAACCTACAACGGGGCCTTTTCAGACAATTTTGGTATGACGGCGACCTATTCCAGCAATGGAAGTGCATTTTCTGCGGGGGTGGTGTATGGCAATAATTTTCCAATGCCTGCGGCCGGGACCTATGACCCGAATTCAAATTTTGTGGCCCTGCAAGGTAACTATGGGATTACCGATGTCTTTATCACGAAATACAATCCTACGGGAACCAACATGCTTTGGAGCACCTTCCTTGGGGGTGGAAACATGGTTCAAGGAACGGAAACGGCACACAGTTTAATTTGCGATTCTGCGGACAACATCTGTGTTTTTGGCGCTACCTCGAGCATCGATTTCCCCACAACAGCAGGTGCCATTCAACCCAACCATGCGGGAGGTGTCAGCGGTGCAGACTTTTTGTTTAATGGGGTTTATTTTACCGCACAAGGCACAGACTTGTATGTCTCCAAAGTCAGTGCAAATGGTCAAAATTTATTGGCTTCAACGTATGTTGGTGGCAGCGCAAACGATGGTGTGAATTACAAAATTGGATCCCTGCCCTATAACAACGCATTGTTATATGATTCTTTGACTTCAAACTATGGCGACCAATTTCGGGGTGAAATCATGATAGATAAATTTGGCAATGTTTTGATTGCTTCGTGTACCCGATCTACCAATTTTCCTACCATGAATCCTTTTCAAAACAACAATGCAGGGGCACAAGATGGGGTGGTTTTTAGAATGAATCCCAATTTTACGGCGTTGCAATTTTCATCGTATTACGGAGGCTCACAAAACGATGCTTGCTATTCCGTGAAAGTGGATACCAATGCCAACATTTTCTTTTGCGGAGGAACGTCATCCACAAATTTATCCGGTACCGTGGGTGGATTGATGGGCAGTTACCAAGGGGGAAAATCCGATGGTTTTGTTATTCGATTGAATCCATCCGGAAATGCCATTACCGCTGGGACGTATTTAGGGAGACAAAACTATGACCAAGCCTTCTTTGTTGAAGTAGACAGAACCAACAATGTATTTGTCCTAGGACAATCTGTAGGAGGGATTTTCCCCATTTGGAATGCACCTTATTACAACCCAAATTCCAGTCAGTTTGTCATTAAATTAACCAATAACCTAAGTGTGAATCAAGCTTCCGGAACCATTGGAAACGGCAGCTCTCAAATTAACATTTCCCCTTCGGCTTTTTTGGTTGACATCTGTGGAAACATCTACGTTTCCGGATGGGGCGCGAACATCCTTCAAAATGTGCCCATTTCAGGCATGCCAATCAGCGCCAATGCCTTTCAACCCAACAGCACGGGATTCGATTTCTATTTGATGGTTATTGAACATGACTTTAACAGTTTACTTTATGCAACCTATATGGGAGGACCTGTTTCAACTGAACATGTTGACGGAGGCACAAGTCGCTTTGACAAAAACGGTGTCGTATACCAATCGGTTTGTGGGGGATGTGGGGGTTACAGTGATTTCCCAACCACCCCAGGTGCATGGTCCAGTTCGAACAACAGCAGTAATTGTAATAATTTGTTGTTCAAATTTGATTTCCAGTTGATCCCTACCGCTCAATTTTTCAATACCCAATCGGTGGGTTGCGAAGATTTAGAAGTTACGTTTAACAATTTTTCATCCCAAAACGATAGCTATTTGTGGGATTTTGGCAACAATGTTACCTCAACCACGGTTTTCAGTCCAACCATTACCTATACTGAACCTGGCGTTTACAATGTTTATTTGTATGTTACGGACAGCGTTTGCGCCTTAACCGATAGTGCATTTACAACCATTACGGTGTATGATTCCATTCAGTTCAACTTGTTTGATACGCTAAGCCTATGCTCTAACGCTCCGTACCTATTGACCTTGCAAACCTTTGGTACGGGAACAGGATTTATTTGGTCCCAAAATGCAAATCTTTCCAATCCCATCAATGCCAATCCAAACGATTCAACGCTTTTGTTAAACAGTGCAAATCCAGGATGGTATTATGTTTCCGTGACCAACGGATATTGCAATCGAAAGGACAGTGTTTTTGTGCAATTTGACATTCCCATAGTATCGAATTACCAACCCAGTCCAAACCAAGGATGCGCACCACTTACCGTGCAGTTTAACAATTCGTCGACCTTGACCTCAAATTTTTATTGGAACCTTGGAAATGGACAAATAGATTCGGTGAATTTTGAACCATCGGTTACTTATTCCCAGCCAGGACAATACCAAACGCAATTGATTGTTTTCGATTCTGTATGCAATGCCGCTGATACCTTTGGGGTAACCATTACAGTGAGTGCTTCGGTGAGTTTTACCTTGCCGAATGCGATAACGCTTTGCTCAGATAGCTCATTTACCCTTGCGCCAAGTGGAATCATTGGTGGGGTGAATTCGTTTGTTTGGTCAAGCAATCCAAATTTTACAGACACCTTGAATGCGAGTACGCAAGATTCAAGTTTGTATTTCTTGTTGCCAAGTTCCGGGACCTATTACCTACAAGTAAACAATGGACCCTGTAGTTTTCAGGATTCAGTTTCGTTGACCGTATTTACGGATGTGATCAGCATCAATGGACCTGACTCCGTTTGTTTGAATGTCCCCGTTGTATTCAATGCCGTCAATGCGAGTCAAGATCCATTTACCTATCAATGGTCGCCATCAAATGTCATCCAAGGTTCGTCCATACAATCTTCCGTTACCGTTACACCCCCTCAATCTCAGTACATTTACCTGGAAGCAACTTCTTCCAATGGTTGTGTGATTGAAGATTCATCGTATGTTATGGTTTCCTACATCAATCCTGCTTTGGTGGATGCAAGTGCCAATCCCATATTGATTGAGCCCAACGCACAAGTCAGTTTAAGCGTTCAACCGGGAGGATATCCAAGCTATGTATGGGTACCCGCAGCGCCTTGTGCGAACCCGACCAGCCAACAAACAACGGCTACTTTACAAAACACAACGATTTTTACGGTCTATGTTTCAGATGGGATTTGTACAGTAAGTGATACAGTGGAAGTGAAGGTGTACGAGATCATTTGCGACCTTCCGTATGTATATGTTCCCAATGCTTTTTCTCCAAATGGAGACCAAAACAATGACATTTTATACGTTCGAGGCTTGTTTGTAGAGAAATTGATTTTTAGGGTTTTTGACCGATGGGGCGAAATGGTTTTTGAGACAGAGGATGTCAACATCGGATGGGATGGCATTTACCAAGGAAAAAAACTGGATCCAGATGTATATGATTATTATTTGAAAGTAGTTTGCTACGGAGGGTTGGAGAAAATAACAAAAGGGAACATTACATTAATGAAATAACATGAAAAAAATTATCACTGCGAAGTCAGAGAAATTCTTAGAAAAATACCTAAACAATGCCAGTCCAACGGGTTTTGAATCACCGGGTCAAACGATTTGGATGGATTACATTCGGCCGTATGTGGATGAATTCATCATCGACAATTACGGGTCTGTTGCTGGAATTCTAAATCCTGGCAAACCTTACAAGGTGGTGATTGAAGCACATGCGGATGAAATTTCCTGGTTTGTACATTACATCACCAAGGAAGGATTCATCTACCTAAGAAGAAATGGAGGTTCAGACCACATGATTGCACCTTCGAAACGTGTAAACATCCATACAGACAAAGGGATCGTTAGGGCTGTATTTGGTTGGCCAGCCATACACATGCGTCACACCAAGGAGGAAACCCCGAGCATGAAAAATATTTTTCTGGATTGCGGTTGTTCCAACAAAGAAGAAGTGGAAGCCCTGGGGATTCATGTGGGTTGTGTTGCTACTTTCGAGGATGAATTTATGGTATTGAACAAGAATCGTTACCTCGGTCGCGCATTGGACAATCGGGTGGGAGGTTTTATGATTGCAGAGGTGGCGCGTTTACTTCAGGAAAATAAAGTAGCATTGCCTTTCAGTTTGTACATCGTAAATGCCGTTCAAGAAGAAGTCGGATTGAGGGGAGCCGAAATGATTGCCCAACGTATCAAACCGAATGTTGCCTTGGTAACCGATGTTTGTCACGATACAGGAACACCCATGGTAGATAAAATTGAAAACGGCGATCAAAAATCCGGAGAAGGACCTGTGTTAACCTATGGTCCTGCTGTGCAAAATAACTTTTTAAGACAAATCATAGCAACAGCCAATGAAAATAAGATTCCTTTTCAACGTGCTGCGGTTTCTCGGGCCACAGGAACTGATACGGATGCCTTTGCTTATTCAAACGAAGGGGTGACCAGTGCATTAATTTCCCTACCATTACGCTACATGCATACCACCGTGGAAATGGTTCGGAAAGAAGACGTAGAATCTTGTATTGCTTTAATCTTTGAAACCGTGAAATCCATCAAGGCAGGACAAGACTTTAGATATCTAAAATAAGTAGGTAAAAAGTTTCCTTCATATGCACCTATTCATAATTTTAAGTTAACTTTGAGTTAAACCTAACTTTATGAAAACACTTTTATGCGTGGCATGTTTATGCCTTTTATCTTTTGGATCAACTTTTTCGCAGGCCATTAATGAGGGCTTTTCCAATGTTGCGGGACTAACAGCAGCGGGTTGGAATCAACAAAACCTAAGCACCCCTATTGGCTCTAATCCGAATTGGGTACAGGGTGATCCAGTAAATATGCCTTTTTCAGCCAATTCACTTCCAGCAAATTCATTCATTTCAGCGAATTTTAACAGTGTAGTCGGCGCGGCAACAATTAGTAATTGGTTGATTACACCCATGTTAAATTTAAACAATGGTGATGTACTTAGTTTTTACACCAGAGGAACAGGGTCTATTTACGCGGATAATTTACAAGTCCGCTTAAGTACCAATGGTTCAAGCACAAATGTTGGCGCAAGCAACATATCCGTAGGTGATTTTTCCAATGTACTTCTTGAAATAAACCCAACTTTGAACGCAGCGTTATATCCAGCTATTTGGACACAATACACGATAACAATTTCTGGTTTGGCTTCACCAACTACCGGTCGCATCGCTTTTCGATATTTTGTACCAAACGGCGGACCCAGTGGTACCAATTCTGATCTTATCGGGATCGACGATTTTGTTTACACACCAGTTCCATCTTGCAACCTTACTGCGACGGCAAGTGCTAATAATGCCATGGGTGGCGCACCTAATGGAACAGTAACGTTGAATGTAACGAATGGCACAGCACCGTACACCTATCTTTGGGCCAGTGGACAAGTTACTCAAAATTTGTCAGGACTCGCTCCAGGAACCTATTCCGTGACCGTTACTGATGCTGCTGGATGTACGGCTTCTGCTTCAAGTAATGTATCCAACCTGACCGGTCCAACCGTATTGTCGAATTCCAATGTGGTGAGTTCCTATCAGGTAGTAAATGGCGGTTTCACGCCACAATGGGTTTGTCAAAATGATACGCTGTATAGTGATGGTGGTATTATGAATGTATACCTCGAAGCAGGAGCTACGATGATAACGGGCGGTGGAATCGACAGTATTTTTGCTAAGAGTGGTTCAACCATAATCATGACTGGGGGAATCCATCGAATTTATCACGAACCGGGTGTGAATTTAGTAATGAATGGCGGGATTCCAACACTTTTTCCGTGCCCAAGTTTAGTATTTAATTATACACAAGCACCAGCCAATGGGTGTGTACCCGTACCGGTTTGTAATATGACTTCATCTGCAACAGTAAGCAACGTGTTGTGTAATGGACAGGCCACCGGTACAGCAACGGTAACCCCAAGTGGTGGAACAGCACCCTATACTTATGCATGGTCGAATGGAGCTACTTCGCAAACCGTGAATAATTTACCTTCGGGATCCTACACCGTAACCGTAACGGATGCCAATGGATGTACTGACCAAATGAGTGTAACGATTACCCAACCTCAATCATCTTTAGTGACTACGGCAACTCAGGTGAATGTATTATGTTTTGGCAATCCGTCGGGGAGTATAGATTTATCGGTAAGTGGAGGCACCGGACCGTACGTGTATTCTTGGTCGAATGGTAGCACTACACAAGATATTTCAAACCTGGCTGGAGGATCTTACACGGGTACGGTAACCGACGTGTTAGGTTGTACCGCTTCAACTTCCGTTACCATCACTGAACCAGCGGCCCTTTCTTTAACTACCACATCAACGGATGAAATGATGGGGATGGACGGCACGGCTACTGTTACGGTTTCCGGCGGAACTCCCAACTATATGTATTATTGGATGCCAGGGGGTTCTACAATGGCCTCCATCAGCGGATTGGCTGCTGGAACTTATTCGGTCATGGTATTAGACGCCAACGGTTGTGGGGATACCCTGGAAGTGGTTGTTGGTTCTCAAGTTTCATTGGATGAAGCGGGACTTACTAGCATAGTTCTTTATCCAAATCCGAGCGCCACGACCATTACCGTAAGTAACAGCGCTTCAACTATTATTGATAATGTGCGCGTATTTACCTCCGAGGGAAGGCTCGTGTTTGAGTTTGCGTTGGGAGGAAACGAGTCAAGAATCTTAGATATTTCCAGTTGGTCACCGGGACGTTATGTGTTGAAACATGCCTCGGGGGTTCTGCCGATTGTTAAACTTTAACACTTAAAAAGGTCGGCGATGCCGGCCTTTTTTATTGGATAATACTGTAGTAGATCGGAAAACCAATAGTGATGTTCATCGGGAAGGTAATGGCAAGCTGTATTCATTTGATTTACGAAACCTTAAAATCCATTAAGGAAGACCAAGATTTTAGGTATTTGAAGTAAACGGAAGGAACAGATTGATTTTTATTTAGTACAATTTCTAGGAGAAAACGGAATGCATTGCGAAACGTTCGTGAAGCAATAAACTACCTAAAGATTTTCCAATCCGTCTTACCGAAGGCTCTTTTTAACATTAAAGGTGTCGTAAGGGTGGTTAAAACCCCCATGATGACGAGGATGGAAAAGACTTCTTGGTTGATTAATTTTTCGCGGTAGGCAATGTTGGCGATGACCAATTCCATGATTCCACGTGCGTTCAATCCAATTCCTAAGGTTAAAGAAGCTCTTTTACTGAGTCCGGCTAAGGTGCCTCCAAGGATGGATCCGAATATGGGTAAATGTGTTATCAGTAAATGTATGTGGGCTTGGTCCATAATGTTTATTGTTTATTACAAAGGTCATTTAATCTCACCAAGTAACTATGACGCAGGTCATAAAACCAAAAAGGATGCTTGATTCACGATTTAAATTAGTCCTGTAATCAATTTACATTGATACAAAATGCCAGACCTAACCATGGTTTACCTTGGTACGTCCAAATGTCATTGTTAATGTCCAATAAATGGTCAAAGCCCAATGCCAAACCAATGGTAAAGTTATTTAGGTCAAAAATTCCGGCAGTACCTTTGCTCCAAACGATTCCGTCATATTCTTGCTGTAAAATATTATTGGTATTGGTTGGTGACATGAAAGTATTTCCTATTCCACTAAATCCACCTAGGGAAAATCCAAAATGATTTACATTCCTGATTGAATTCCCTACTGGTTTTGATACATAGTTAACGAGGTAATGATCGGTTCTATAGCCAACGTAAAGTGACCCGTTTAAAGTGGTGTTTAACTGTGCGGGTAATCCATTTGTAGTTGGACGAAATTTTAGTGGGATGGTAAAGAGATCGATGTCTAAATCGTGTTTATTGAAAAGAAAATTATTCTTCGAATTTTTAAATTGTTTTTCATGTAAAATCACAGTTGCACTGTTGGTATCTATGTACTTTGATTTTGGTTCATAAGGATATACCTTAAGATCATCCTCATCGTTGTTTAGGTATACTTTTGACTTCGTTCCTTTCCAATGTTGGGTGTAAAAACCATCGTTTAGTTCCTCGCTGTTTGTATTTTTTAAAACATTACAGCTTGACCCAACAAAGGCTAACGACAGAAAGTATAAAATGTAGGTTTTGAATCTTTTCATTTCTGGTAACAAAGTTAAAAAATCAATGTTAATCCGTTTCATTGAGATTTTTTCTGTCTTTACCTTTTAAAGTGAAAGGCAATTCCTGACTGCGCATGTAACATGGCAGTCCAAGGTTTACCGGCGAGTGATTTTGTTTGGTTGATAACCGCTTCAGTATTGGGTGAAAAAAAGAATGGGGTATAACCGATTTCTATGAAAGGCGAAATTTGAAAGCGCTCGGTTGGCTTTATCCGATACCCCAATTTTAATCCAAGTTCCCCACCCATTCCAAAAGCTTTAGACCATGCATCGTCATAGATGAAAGGCGTTCCGTCCTGTTTTCTCATGAGAAAACTTGAGCTGGCGCAAAGACTGAAATCAACATAAAGCGGTAGGCTTCTTTCTGTATTTTCGTAATGTAAAACATAACCCATTTTCAAGAAATGTAGGTTCAATTTTAGGGTCGCATTTTCATTTTCTGCCAAGCTTCCAAAATATGCATAAGAAAGGGAATAGCCATGACTGAACGGTGTTGAGGATACGTACGTTTTTGTACCAGAAACCTTAAGTCCATTCGTGAACAAAGGTTGTTTTTCTGCCAGCCAAGGCCTGCTGAAATTATAGGTTTGAATCGCTTTGTCCCATTGGTTTGCAAAGAGATAGATGTAGGAAACCTCTGCTTTTATTTCTTGTGCGGCTGCTACATTTATAAAGAACAGCATGGCAAGGATGATCGTGAACTTTCTCATAAATCAAGGTCGTTTAGTAAATTGATCACCTCTCTGTATCCTGTTTCGATGGCTCCTTGAACGGTTTGGTGGTGACCACTTACGTTCATTGCCTCGCCTGCGAAGTATAACTTTTTGTCCAATGATTTCGCTGCGACAGTTCTTGCGTCTCCCATACCCAATGTACTGTAAGAATAAGCTCCCCTGATGAAAGGATGTGTGGTCCAATTTTGTACGTGGGAAGAAACAAAGGATGCGGTTGCTGCACCATTGTACATCAAATCCAATTCTTGAAGCAAGGCATTGGTGATGGCCACATCGCTGCCAAGTGACGTTAAGTACGTGGCTTGGTCTCCCATTACAAAGGCCAATAGCACATTGTCGTTTTGAATTTTTCCAATGCTGTCGTCGGCATATGCGGCACAAATGCTTCCTCCTATGAGGTTTTCATCGTAAAATTTCTGGTTGAATTTTAGAAACACTTTCATTCCAGCGTCCATTCCTATTTTTGAAAAAGCTTGGGTTTTTTCGGTAGGTAAGGTCGGAACAAACTGTATGTCGTTGGATTTAAGAACGGTTATGGGAACCGTGACAATGATTTTATTCGCTGTATAGGTGTTGTTGTTGCTGTCCTTGGCGACAAGGGTATTTTGAGAATAATCGATCTGGGTGATGGCGGTATTCAACAAGATTTTGTCGCTTACTTGACTTGCGATTTGCGTGTCTATTAAATCAAAGTAGGTTTCTTGAAATTTAAAATCATCGTCTCCAGAATTCCAGTTTTCTTCTTCTTGAATTTTCCAATAGGCAGAAAGATTACCCGCAGCGGCCCCAGAGTCACCAGCAATACCCTCAACAATGTATTTGTATTCATCGCCAAAACCTTCTTGGGTGGCAAAGTCTTTAAATGAAACGTCAGGGACATTGTCCTCTCTTTCAAACAAAGCGGCTACATCATTCGGCAAGGCGTCAACCCTTTGTCCATTGAACCAAAATTTTTCAGCGCTGTCATCTAAGGTGATCTTTGTATTTGATTTTTTTGCGAGGTCGCCCAGTACATTGTTCTTTCCATGAAGCCACTGCGCGCCGAGGTCTATTGGGAAATTGGCAAATCCATTGAGTTTTAACAGTCGTCCTCCGTAGGTTGAACTTGCTTCTACGATTTGAAAATCTATGCCTTTAGATTTCAAAATGTATCCTGCATACAATCCCGCTGCGCCCGCACCAATGATGAGTACTTTTCCATCGTATTGAACATCTTCAAAAAGAACTTCTTTTCTGCAAGCTGAGGAAATCGCTGAGGGAATTAACAATCCACCTATGGAAATCCATGTGGCTTGTCTTAAAAAATGTCGTCTTTCCATGTCTGTGTTTCTTAGTTTCGCAAAGGATTGGCTTTCAATGCTATTCGCTAACAGAAAAACGTGGGGAAAATCCCAAAAATAGGTCTCGAAAATCCGATGACTAAATTACTAAAAAATGTGGGTGCTTCTTGCGTGAAATTAAACTTTCAAACTGGAAATACCACCGTCTACATGGATGATTTGTGCTGTAATCCAACTGGCTTTATTAGAAAGTAAGAAGGTTGCCATGTTTGCAATGTCTTCAGCTTCTCCAATTCTTTTGAGTGGGTGACGTTGTGCGTTTGCCTCTTTTTTAGCATCTGTATTTAACAAAGTTGCGGCTAGAGGTGTGTCCGTAAGGGAGGGCGCAATGCCATTTACCCTGATTTTCGGGGCGTATTCAGCAGCCAAGGATTTTACCAATCCTTCAATCGCACCTTTAGATGTGGATATTTGGGTGTGAAAGGTAAATCCAGTTTGTACAGCCACGCTTGAAAACAACACGATGGATGCCGATTCACTTTTCTTCAACCGTGATGCGCATGCTTGTATCGTTTTAATGGCACCCAAAACCTGTAGGTTGAAATCATTTACAAAATCTTCGGGTTTGATGCGTTCAAAAGGTCGCAATTGAATGCTGCCAGGACAATAGACAATTCCATCCAAAGTCTCGGGCAAAAAGTCAAAAGAAGGAAAAGGTTCTAATACATTCAAGGGATGAAATGCAATGTTAGGATTTGACGATTCGACCTCGTTCTTGTGATAGGTTCCAATAACGTGGTGTCCTTCTGCGGCGAGTTGTTCGGTGATTTCCTTACCGATTCCAGAAGAAGCGCCTACGACGAAATAATTTGCCATGTTAGATGTTTATAAGTTCCAAACAACCGGCTTCTTGTTTTGTTTTTAGAATACTTGTTTTGCAATTTCTGCAATCGCTTTGACCTTTCCAATGGTATAGTAATGCAAACAAGGTACACCAGCTTCTTTTAATTCCTTGGATTGGGCGACACACCAGTCGATGCCAATGGCCTCAATTTCTTCTTTGCTTTTGGCACGCAATACCTGTTCAGTTAACGCTTGTGGAATGTCGATGTGAAAATAGTGTGGCAGTACGTTCAGCTGTGCGGAAGTACTTAAGGGTTTTAAGCCAGGGATGATGGGTACGTTGATCCCCGCAGCGCGGCAATTTTCGACAAAAGAAAAATACTTTTGGTTGTCAAAAAACATTTGGGTGACGATGTATTCTGCACCTGCATCTACCTTTCTTTTTAAATTTTGAATGTCCATCTCATTGTTGGGTGATTCAAAGTGTTTTTCTGGGTAACCTGCTACGCCAATGCAAAAATCTGTGTGTTGGACATTGCTTAAATCCGGGTCTAAATATTTCCCTTGGTTCATGCTCACCACTTGTTGTACCAAGGCTTTTGCGTATTGATTTCCTTCGGGTTCGGCGACAAACCTTCCTTCACTTTTGATGGCGTCTCCCCGCAATAAAAGCACGTTGTCGATGCCTAAAAAATGAAGATCTATCAATGCATCTTCTGTTTCTTGTTTCGTAAATCCACCACAAATGATGTGTGGTATCGTATCGATTTGGTATTTGTTTAGCAAGGCCGCGCAGATGCCAACCGTACCTGGACGCTTTCGGACGGTGTGTTTTTTTAACAAACCATTTCCCGCATCTCTAAATACATATTCTTCCCTATGGTAGGTGACGTCAATAAAGGAAGGTTCATAAGCAATGATGGCATCCATGGTGGCATAAATTTCTTGGATGTTCTCCCCTTTGAGTGGAGGAAGAATTTCAATGCTAAACAAGGTTCTTTTTGCTTCTTGGAGGTGTTGGGTGACTTTCATGTTAAAACAATAAAGGAGATAATAATTTTTTCGCTGTTTCAAGAGACACCCCTCGACGTTCTGCGTAATCTGCTACTTGATCCATTTCGATTTTTCCCAATCCGAAATACATGCTTTCTGGATGTCCGAAAAAATACCCGCTTACCGATGCAGACGGATACATGGCCAAGGATTCCGTTAGGGTTATGCCAATTTCTTTGTCCACCGCCAACAGTTTCCAAATTGTGCGTTTCTCTTCGTGGTCAGGACATGCGGGGTAGCCTGGGGCAGGACGTATGCCGGTGTAGGATTCTGCAATTAATTCGCTGTTGGTAAGGGCTTCATTGCTTGCGTATCCCCAGAATTCTTTTCGGACCTTTTCATGCAATAGTTCCGCTGTGGCTTCTGCCAAACGATCGGCGATGGCTTTCGAGAGAATGGCTTGAAAATCATCCTGGTCCGTTTGGTGTTGTTTGGCAATTTCCTCTGCCCAGTTTCCAGTGGTTACAGCAAAACAGCCAATGTAATCCATATCCTCTGAAGATATAAAATCCGCAAGGGCATAGTTAACAGCGCCTTTCGCTTTTTCAGTTTGTTGACGTAAGGTTAAAAAGCAAACGTCTTCGTTGCAAGGGGAAAGTTCTTTCGAAAAAACCTGTATGTCGTCTGCTTGCTTACGCATCGCTGGAAACAATCCAAAAATACCTTCGGTATGGTAATCTTCTTTTGTCCAGGCTGACAAACATTTCAAAGCATCTTGGTAAAGTAAAGTGGCTTGTTCTCCCACGACTTCATCGGTGAGTAGGTTTGGGAATTTTCCTGCCAATTGCCACGCTTGAAAAAAAGGCGTCCAATCAATGTATTGTGCGACCTCTGCTACGCTAAATTTTATCTTTCGAACCCCCAACTGTTTGGGTCGCACTGGGGTGAAAGCTTGTTTGGGTATAAAGGTATTTTTACGCGCTGCTTCAAGGGGGATGCGTCGTTTTTCTCGTTGGTGTGTTTCGTAGTGTGACCTAACTTTTTCGTACTCCATTTTGATGCCTTGGAGATACCCTTCGCTTTCGGTTGGGTTGAATAGGCTTCTTACGGCAGGAACGACCTTGCTTGCGTCATTCACGTGAATCACAGGAATGTGCGTTCGGGGAACAATTTTCACAGCTGTATGAACGCGCGAAGTGGTTGCCCCACCGATGAGCAAAGGAAAGTACAATTTCCTCCTTGAAAGGTCCTCCGCGAGGTCACACATCACCTCTAAAGAGGGCGTTATGAGTCCACTTAAGCCAATGGCATCGGCTTTTTCACGAATGGCTGTCTCTATGATTACCTCGTTGGGAACCATGACCCCAAGGTCTACGATGTCATATCCGTTACAAGCCAAAACAATGCTGACAATGTTTTTTCCAATGTCGTGAACGTCACCTTTTACCGTTGCCAAAACGATTTTTTTCTTCGCGACCTGCTGGGAAGGAAAGCGTGCTTTTTCTTCCAGGATTCGAGGTTCCAACACGGCGACAGCGGCCTTCATGACACGTGCGCTCTTAACCACTTGGGGCAAGAACATTTTTCCACTTCCGAAATAATCTCCAACGATGTTCATTCCATCCATCAATGGTCCTTCAATAATAGCGAGTGGAGAAGGGTAGTGGTTGAGCGCTTCGAGAACGTCCACCTCAATGAAATCGGTAACGCCATGGACCAAGGCGTGGGACAACCGTTTTGCTAAGGGTTCACTTCGCCAAGCAGCAACGGTTTCTATTTTATTTTTTGGGGCACTGTAGGCCTGTGCGATTTCCAACAATGCTTCCGTGGCTTGCTCGTTGCGATTGAAAATGACATCCTCGACTTTCTGCATAAGTTCCTTGTCCACTTCGTCGTACACAGCGAGTTGTGACGTGTTGACTATGCCCATGTCCATTCCTGCCTTAACGCCATGGTAGAGAAAAGAGGCGTGCATGGCTTCGCGTACCACATTGTTCCCTCGAAAGGAAAAAGATACGTTGGATACCCCACCACTTACTTTGGCGTGCGGGAGGTTTGCCTTGATCCATTCGGTTGCCGCGAAGAAATCAATCGCATAACGCTTGTGCTCCTCCAATCCGGTTCCGATGGGGAAAATGTTCGGGTCAAAAATAATGTTCTCCGGAGGGAAGTTTACTTTTTGGGTAAGTACGTTGTAGGCCCTTTCACAAATGGAAATTCTTTTTTCGTAGGTGTCTGCCTGTCCGTGTTCATCGAAGGCCATAACCACGACCGCGGCACCGTATTTTCTTGTCAATTTCGCACGTTCGATGAAAAGTGTTTCCCCATCCTTAAGGCTTATGGAATTTACGATGCATTTTCCTTGTGCGCACTGCAATCCAGCTTCAATGATTTCCCATTTCGAGGAATCAATCATGAGCGGTACGCGCGAGATGTCGGGTTCAGCGGCCAATAAATTGAGAAAGATGCGCATGGCTTCGATTCCGTCGATGAGCGCATCGTCCATGTTGATGTCCAAAATCACAGATCCACTTTCTACCTGTTCTCTTGCAATGGCAATGGCACGTCCGTAGTTTTTTTCTTGGATGGCCCGTTTAAATTGAATGGATCCTGCCACGTTGGTACGTTCGCCAATGTTGATGAAGTTCGATTGGGATTCAATGCGTACCACTTCAAGTCCGGAAAGATAGAGTGGGTTATTCATTGGGAATCGTTTCATTTATAAGCGTAAAAAGGGATTGGATATGGGCAGGGGAGGTACCACAACAACCACCAATGATTCTTAACTCAGGATGTTTGAGGAAGGGCTCGATTTTATCTCTGAAGGTTTCTGGACTTTCATCGTAGCTTCCCATGGCGTTGGGCATTCCCGCATTCGGATAGGCACTGAGGTGTGCGTTGGTAAAACTTTTGAGCGCCAATACCTGTGGCAGTAATTGTTCAGCACCTAAAGCACAGTTGAATCCCAGGCTGAAAAGCGGCACATGTTCCAAGGATACAGCAAAAGCGGCCGCGGTTTGACCACTTAAGGTTCTTCCTGCCAAATCGGTAATGGTGCCACTGGCCATGATAGCGATGTCACCATGGGGATTTCCCTTCGTAATGGCACTTAGGTTGCGGTCTTCCAATACATCCAAAATGGCGTGAAAGGCAGCTTTTGCATTGAGGGTGTCAAAGATGGTTTCTACCAACAAAGCATCTACGCCGCCATCAAGGAGACCTTCGATTTGTTCGCGGTACGCTTCTTTTAGTGTGTTGTAGGTTACCGCCCGAAATTCTGGGCGTTCAACGTCTGGCGAAAGCGAGCAGGTTTTTGAAGTAGGGCCGATGGCACCTGCAACATAAGCCGAAGCTGCCTTTGGTTGATTTTGTTGGAATTCATTTCGCGTAGAAACTGCGATTTTCGCGGCAGCGAGGTTCAATTCGTATGCGATGTCAGCCAAGCCGTAATCTTCAAGTGAAATGCGTTGCGCATTGAAGGTATTTGTTTCAATGATGTTGGCGCCCGATTCGAGGTAATTTTGATGAATACGCGCGATGTACGATGGCCGGGTGAGGCAAAGCAAATCGTTGTTTCCTTTCAATGATGTGGGATGGTCCATAAACCGATCGCCGCGATAATCTTCTTCGGTAAGATGAAGCAACTGAATTTGGGTACCCATCGCACCGTCAAGCAGTAAAAGATGTTTTGATATTTCGTCTTGTATTCCCATAAGCGTACGCACTGCCCATTGGGACGGAAGAGATGCTTCCTGGCTTATCTCCCCTCGAATGGTTTCGAGGTAGGAATTGGCACCCTGCTTTACCGGGTTGCCAAGACATCAAAGGGCCTAATCCCTCCGTCTTTCTGAATAAGTGCGGTGCAAATATAGGAAGAAATTGGAAAAAGTTCAAAATGGGTTTACATTCTTTCAGCGAGAAAGATTCCCAAAAAGGTTGCTGTCAAACAGAGTAAAACGCTTCCCAAAACATAGAGGATCAAACTGGGGTTTTGGCCTTGTTGAAGCAGGGTGAGTGATTCGCTGCTGAAAGCGGAAAAGGTACTAAATCCACCACAAACCCCAACGGTCCAAAAAAGCCTTGAAGTAGGAGAAAGCCATTGTTTGTGTTCTGCCAGGCCAATGATGAAACCCATCAATAGGCAGGCGACAAGGTTGACGATGAAGGTTCCCAAGGGAAAAGTGAAAGAATGCAACCCATTCACCCATTTACCTAGGAAGAATCTGACAAGGCTGCCGACGCCTCCTCCGAGAAATATGGCAA
>Ga0209444_10000299_pt1 | contig 27143 bp, 26 predicted proteins | sample LauGreFaBDMM15DN_2_FD_188215 | JGI IMG/M metagenome (GOLD analysis project Ga0209444, IMG submission 188215) | Freshwater lake microbial communities from Lake Michigan, USA - Fa13.BD.MM15.DN (SPAdes) (version 2) | ecosystem: Environmental > Aquatic > Freshwater > Lake | place: Lake Michigan... | reverse complement strand
TTGGCCAAAGGGCCCCAGGTGATGGCGGGCTACTACCGCAAGCCCGAGGCCACCGCCAAGGCGATTGATGCCGATGGCTGGTTTGATACGGGCGACCTGGGGCACCTGCTTCGCGACGGCACCTTGGTGCTCACCGGCCGGGCCAAGGACACGATCGTGCTCAGCAGCGGTGAAAACATCGAGCCCGGCCCCCTGGAAGAGCAACTGGTTGCCTGTTCCCTCATCGAGCAGGTGATGGTGGTGGGCCAGGACCGCCGCAGCCTGGGGGCCCTAATCGTGCCCCGGCTGGAATCCTTGGCGACCTATGCCCAGGAGCTGGGTTTGGCGCCGCCCCAGGCGGGGGCCGAGGGGGAGGCGGCATGCGCCGAGGTGGCCTTGCTTAAGGCCCTCACCGGTCGTCTCAACCGGCGCCTGGCGGACCGGCCCGGGGCCCGGCCCGATGAACGGCTGGGGGGGGTGGCTCTGGTGGCGCCCTTCAGCATCGACAACGGCCTCCTAACCCAGACCCTCAAGCAACGGCGCGATCGCATTGGCGAGCGCGACCGGGCGGCAATCGAAGCGATCTACGGGAGATGAGCCGGATCCCGGGGCCGGAGCCCGCATACCCGGAGCCCCTAGGGACCTGGTTTGGTCACGGTGCGGCGATCCGGCCGTTGACCCCTGGTCGATGGGCTGACAATTTGAATGCTGGATTTTCTTTCCCATGGCCGACGGTTCCCTTTCGATCAAGCGCTCGATCACGGTGCGGGCCGTGGTCACGTCCCGTTGGAAGGAGGATGCCGAGCGGGAACTAAGCGCCGCGATTGCCACCAGCGATGGCCAGCTGGCCCAGCTCGAGCAGGAAGGCCAGCAGGTGGTCGATGAGATCCGCCGTCAGAGCGCTAACCCCCTCGATCCGCGGGTCCAGGAGCAGGTGGCCTCTGTGCAGCAACAGGTGGCCGCTAAGCGGGCCGAACTGGAGGAGCAAAAGCGCACCCTGCTGGAGCAACAGCGCCAGGTGCGAGAACTGGAGATGGAGCAGATAGTCGAACAGGGCCAGCTAGAAAGTTTCACCGATATCCAGGTCGGCGACAACCTGGTGGAGAAGTTGCAGGTGGCGATTGTGGTGCGTGATGGCGTTGTCCAGGCTATCGAGGCGGCCTGAGCACTGTCCATAAGGCACTGCACTAACTGTCAACGCTTGGTCTGCAAACCCGTTTTTGTTGATCGACCTGGGCTGCTGTCTGGGTCGATTTTTTTGTTGTGATTGCTTTTAAAAAGGCGATTGCCAGGCAGGTCTGCCCTCCAGAGTTCGGGACGATTGGGGGTTGTGATGGGTAATCGGATCTGAGAGTGATGGCCTTTGCTAAGAGCTGCCTGGATGTGGATGGTTCGTCCTGCCTGGCTGGGAGGGGCAAACTCCTGCTTTTCAGAGGCCATCCTTGAAACTCTCAGGGTTTGCTCCTAGGGCTTCCTACCCTTGGATAACGGCCCCATAGACAGGGCCAAGTGGTCGTTGTTTTGCTAGAATTTGAAGAATTAATCTTCTAAAGGCGATGTCAGAATTACTAGTTTTGTCGGCTGTTGCGGCGGCCTGCTCAGTCGGCTGCGGCTTCTTCACGGTTCGCCAACGCGGTCGCTTGCGCAAGATTCAGGCGATTCGCTCCGTCACCATTGAAGAACTGCATGGTTTGCAGCAGGAGGTCGCCAAGGAGATCGGTGCCGGTGCCTATGGCGAGGCGGTGAAGCTTCAGGCCGATCTGGTTTGTGAGCAACCCCTGCTTGCACCCTTTAGTGGGGAGAGGTGTATTGCCTACCAAAATACAATTGTGGAAGTCTTTGAAGAGTTAGTTACATCAACTGATTCAGAGGGTAAAACCACGCGCTCCTGGCAGAAGCGTGAGCGCAGTATCAGCAGTGAGGAGCGCCGCTGTGAATTTAGTCTTCAACAGGGGAGCCGTCGCGTTGCTGTTGATCCTGATGGTGCTGATATCGATCTTATTGAAATTATCAACAGAATGGAACCTGGGCAATTCTCACCGCTAGGTGCTTCTGCTGGCATTGAAGGCGCTGCCGGCGTGGCCTTGCAGCTTGCTTCAACCCTTATTAATTCCAATGCTGGTCGTGGCCAAGATCAGTCGTTTCGTTTGATCGGCTATCGCCGCCAAGAATCAATCTTCCCGGCTTCTGGATCTGTCTTTGTTGTGGCTGAAGCTTCTGATTCTGGTGGTTTGCTTCGCCTGCGTCAGCCCCTGAAGTCTGGCTTGTTCCTGATCCGCAATAAGGGTGAGGAGGGCATGCTCAAGAGCTTGCGAAACAGCATTAATCTTTGGACGATAGGCTGGGTTGGTTTTGTTGTGATTGCGTTGATTGTAATGATTTGCGCAGTGCTGGGCCTAGGCTAGTCACTTGCAGATTTAGTAAGTTGAAACATGTCGGCTACTAAGTGATGCTGCTTCGCAGGGCAGGAATATGTTTCCATTGAATAGAGAATCAAGGCCCTTTTGCCTGCTAGGATCTTGCTTGAGTAAGGCCCACATAGCTAGCGCCAAGTGGCTATTTTTCACTGCCAAACCACTTGGCTTTCAGCTCATCGATCACACCCTCTTCGCTCAGCCTTAACATCACTTGATTGATTGGTTCTCGCAATGCGCTGTTGTTTTGTAGCCCGAAACCATAGTTACTTTTTTGGAAGAGGTTACCAACAAGTTCAAACTTGTCTGGGCCCAGTTTCTTGGCGTAATAATGGAGAATAGGAGAGTCATAGACAACGGCTTTGACCTTGCCATTATTTAGGGCGGCTAAACTGCTAGGCACATCTGGATAGAGCTGCACCTTGATCGTCTCCCCGCTACCACTGAGAGCGCCTGTCAACCACGATTCGGCGGTACTTCCTTCAATAGTTGCGACTGACTTGCCGTAAAGATCATCGGGGCCATTGATCTCACCGGGCAAGGCATTGACTGTTAAGGCTGCACTCAGCGATGCTGTTAATAGGGAGACAGCAACCACACTGGCAAACATCCAAACCGTTGCAACAATGCGACCACCTGTTCCGACTGGTCCCTTGTTGTCAGCTCCGCCAACCAGGAAAATACTGATGGTCCACCAAAATGATTCACCGAGGCCAGAACGATAGGTTTTCGGCCACATCTCCTCATTGACTGGGTGTTCATATTTCCAAACAAGATGGGAGATGATGAACATCACCGAGAGGGCCACACCTACGCCTGCCACTAACTGCCATGTGAAAATATTGGATAGCATGGAGCCCAGCACCGCGGCCGTACCGGCAGGCTTCTTGGGAACAAGAACTTGCAGACCAGATTCAAAAAAGGGTTGGGAGAAATCAATGGATTTCTCTCGATCTGCCGTAATGCTTAAGGCGCCTACGGCAACATCGGCTTGTTTGTTTTTGACGGTGGCAACCATGCGATTGGCACTAGGGACAACAGTGAAGTTGCTATCTATTTTTAGTTCACGTGAAATCAGCTCCCATAGTTCTATGGAATAGCCAGTTCGGGCGCGATCTTTCTCAAAAGAGAAGGGCTCAATATGGCGGGTCACTACATTCAGCTGTTGGGCATGGACGAATCCGCCGCTGCCCAGGCTGATCGAGAAACAAAAAGCGATGACCCAAGCCCTTGGAACGGCCTTGGCTCGGTGCCGTAAATCTGTGCTGTGGGCCAGGCTTTTTAAGTGCTTAATTAGTTTCAAGACAACTAAAGAGTTAATTTTTAAAATATTAGCAGATCTGCTGCGGATCTACAAGGGTCGGTCGCAGGGTTCTGCTGCCATAGACGCTAAGGCCGTATCAACCTGCTTGGCTGCTGCTCTGCGGCACTCGTGGGCACGACCGATTTATTGCTTGTCCTTTTGGGTCTTTGTGCAGTTCGGTTTGGTTCTGTGATGGCGAGGGAGACGAATAGTGTTTCTTCACATTGCCTAACTTTTGGCAGCTTCAGGCTTTGATAAAGTTGTAATGGCATCTTCGTGGCCGGACGCTGCCTGTTCTTGGCTGGTTTAGTTTAAATTTCCCTGCCGTCATTAAATTGCTATTATGACATTCAATTTGAACTGCTCTATCGGCGCCGCCATGGAGGATTGGGCGTGCATGTGAGATGCTTTTTGAGGTCGCCTAGATAGCGTTAATGTAGCATTTGATCATTTTTAATAAGGCTGTAGTTTGCGTCGTTTGGCTACTTGGCGAACATCGCTGCAATTGCTGCCCTGATTCAGCTGATTTTTAGCACTGATTAGCAGGGGTTTTGTCGGTCTATTCCTATGTATGTAATGGCGTATTTCTTTGCCTTGGCGGATTTGTTGGTTTGGCTGGTTCCATGCCTCAACTGGCTAATCGGATAAGCGGCGTTTCCTTACCCTTGTGAGCGCTGGTCTCTGGTCTTGGTAGAGATCTTTGCCGTTGGTGCGATGGCTGGTGGTTTGGCTGCCCATGGCCAGGGAAGTCCACCCACCCCATAGTATGGACATGATCTACTTTTACGATTTTCTTCCCAGAGCGTTCTTGTTGTTGGGGGCGGATTATTTTTGCTTGGCAGCGTCATTGCTTGCGAATCTATCTGGTCTATTTATTTAGCCCTTGTTCCAGTAAAAAGCTAGCAAGGTTTGAGATGCTGCGCCCCTCCAAATCACTACGTTCTTGCAGCAGGCGGCAGGTTTCCCAAGACACGGTAATGGAGATTCTCTTTGGGGTTCGTGTTAAGATCTCCCGAGGGCTTGGATTAACCGTTGAAAGCACTTTGGTACGCATAGTTGTTTGTGACCCACACCTGTGTGCGCCGTAATTATTGCTGATATGCAGGTCTCATGCAAATGATTGAACATGTTTCTTTGCGCTTGGCTTGGCCTTGGGCTTCCCTTGACGGGCTTCCTGCCTGTCAGCCCCTGGTGCGATGAGCCTTGGTAGTGGGAGACTCGAACCTAGATTCCAGCTGGCCCAAGCGCCGCTCAAGTTCATTGACCCGCTCGGACAGATCATCGCGCCTGCCTCGGGTGGTCTGAGCTAAGTCCTCACCAATCACCCAGTACATAGGCGGTGACTATTAGGCTTTGTTCCGTTGCCCGATCCTTAACCCGCTTGACGAGTTCGGGTGTAAGTATATTCAGGCGGGAACGTGGATTCCAGGGAAATGAGACTTAATTTTAGATTGAATTCCAGGAATCTTTTCCAAGGTAGCTGAATGCGCTCAAATAATTATTATATTATCGCTAGACATTGGATGTGACGCCTGCAAGTATAATAACCCACGCGACTTTGCAGGCAGCATGCAAAATCTGATCAACCGCTAAATTGAAATATCCTTTGCATTTGCATATGTCAATTATGCTATGTAAAATGAATTCTGCGCTGCCAAGCCAGATATTATTAGTTAAAAGTGCTACAACCAATGCGTGGGTGCCGGCATGGCCAGCCAGCCAATAGGTCCAGTGAACGCCAGCAATGGAGGAGCCAGGACATTTGCCAAGGGCTAATTTATCTGTTTGCAGCGGGTAATCAGCGAGGCAATGGCCAAATAGCAAAAGGATAAAAAGTGGTAAACCGGCAACCCCAATCATGATTTATTTGGAAATGCACTTAAGCTTAGCGCATTATAGGGCTAAGCTTCTTGATGCAAAATTGGAAGTAATGCTACCCCATTTGTCAAGCCCCTTTCCGCGGGGCAATAATTGTTAGCCGAACGGAGTCCTCGTAACTACTTGACGTCAAGTCATGGAGCAAGCTTGACATTGGCGCTCTGATGGAGTGAGATAGGGAGTCAAAATAGTTTTCATTGCATGGCCACTCCTTACATCATTGCTACCCACAGTTACCGGGGAGGCACCGGCAAGTCTAATGTTACAGCCAATATAGCCTCGGAGCTGGCTCTTTCGGGGTTGAGGGTTGGTGTTGTTGATACGGATTTGCCTTCTCCAGGGATTCACATTCTGTTTGGTCAAGATGAGCCGGCCGTTACGATCAATGGTGTATTTAATCAAGAGTATGACATTGACAAAGCCTATATAGATGTTACGCCAGCGGGTCCAAACTTTCTTGGCAAGATGTTTTTGCTGGCCGGCAGCCCCAAGCCCTCAGATATTGCAAGGATTGTCAAGGAAGGCTATACTATGGATCAAATGATTGATATTTATCGTGGATTTATTAAGGCGGCTAATTTGGATGTTTTGCTGTTGGATACGCATCCAGGCATTAATGAGACGACCCTTTTTTCTATCACTGTCTCGGATCTGTTGATAATGATTCTTCGTCCCGACCGCCAGGATTATCAGGGTACCGCCGTAACCGTTGACGTGGCGCGTAAGCTAGGCGTCCCTGATTTACGATTGCTGATGAACAAAGCGCTAACAAGTCTTGATTGGGATAATATTAAATCTACGATTGAATCCACCTATCAAGCTCCTTGCTTGGGGATTCTAGCGCAAAATGATGACATTATGCGCTATGGAGGCAGCGGCTTATTTTCCCAGCAGGAACCTAGCCACCCCTTTACACTTCAATTGAAAGCTGTTGTTTCCCAATTGTTGCCCTTGATTAAGGCTTGATCTCTCCATCGCTACCCACCACTCTCCCTAATTAATCATCATGATGAATATGTCCCTTCAATTATTTGATCTTTTTCTGGCCAAGGCACCCACCCATGCAGCAGGGGCCTCCTCCCATGCCACCGAGGCCCCCACGGATTGGCTGGCTGTCAGTACTGTTTTGATTCTGTTTGCAATTTTAGTGCTGTTAACTCAGTTTGCACCAACTATCTTAGAATTTATTAATAGGCATAAGTCCAAGCTTTCCAACAAGTTTCTTGACTTGCCCATCGCCCTGCGTTCTTTTTCGTCCGGATTGGCAGTTGCTTACGTGTTAACCATGCTAATTCCCGAGTATCAAATTTTTAATCAAAAAGTTACGTATGGATGGATTAATGCTTACAAGTTATCGCTTTTTGGCCTGATCGCCTATAAGGGCATTCAACATTATTGCCTTTTGGTTGCCAATAAAAGCTCGCAAACTATGGGAGAGTGGGGCTTTGTCAAGTCGCGGCAAGAGGAAAAGTTGTTGGGTTTTAGGGTGTCAACGTCGGTGTTTGCCGTGTATGCCTCGCTGATCCTATTGACCCTTCCCTACCAGCTGACATACTTGAATGGACCCGCCGATAAACTCCTCTATCTATTGACCTTTGTAATGCACCTTGGCTTCAATATTTTTGGTTTGTTTGAAGAAAATGAAAAGCATTTTAAGCGGCTTGTGCCACCTGTGGTTATTACTGTGCTTAGCGCTTCACTAGTGCTTACTCTGTTTAATGTTTTGTCAACGGCCTTGCTGCTTGGTTGCCTGAGTGTATTGGCGGGTATTATCCTTTATAATGTTTTCAAGAACGAGCTGCCCTCTGCCGAGAATTCTTCGTTTGCCTGGTTTGCAATTGGCGTCTTTATCTTTGTCAGTGTTGACACCTTGACTATGCGCAGCTTACATTGAATAGCTATTATCGGCTCTCTAATTGCCTTTTAGGCGGTCTCTGAGGCTGCCTGACTGGCTTTTGAGTTTCTGGAAGATTGGATCGCTTTCGATGCTATCCACTTCTTTGGCTGCCCGGGCATGATCGATTTCGATAGTGAGGAGTTGGATCTTGTCTCGCAGCTCTGCTTCCCGTGCCTTGATTCTCGCAAGCATGGTTGCGAATTCTTTTCTGGCTGCCCTGACAGTGGCATCATCACCGGGCTTTTCAATGTTAATTTGGGATTGAACGCTGGCCAGGTCTCCGGCGCTGATTAGTCTTGTTAAATAGCTGAATTCGTTGATATACTGGAGCATCGATCTCGATCGTTTCGTCAGTTCCTTGACCAAGGAATGTCTTGCCTTGGTGTCGTTATCAATCAGCTTGAGTGCCTCTTCATTTTCCAGGCTAACCAGTTGAACATTATTGCCTCTAGCAGAACAGGTCGCTGATCGACGTGTTTCGCCAAACAGCGTCATCTCGCCAATCACGGCGCCAGGCTTGAGGGTGGCAACGGTTGTGCTCTCGCCTGATTGATTTTTAATCGAAACGGTCATTTCACCCTCTTCTAGCACATAGATTCGATCGCTGATCTCGCCTTCGTGGACTAGATCCTCTGCGTCGTTAAGGGTGATGCATTGGCCTTGCTCCCTCGCGCCATTGCGGAGGAGTCTGGCAAGGTCACTACCTTGCTCGGCCGAATTGCCTGTTGCCGGTTTGCATGGTGGCAACATGCCTTGATTCCAATGGTCTGGGTTTGCCTCTATTATAGGGAAAATCAGTTCCCCAATGATTGCTCTGCGCATTTCCTTACTTTTTTTATTGCTGTTAGTTACTTTTCCGTTAGGCAAGGCCAAGGCTAGGGCTAAGGATTCACGTCTTCGTTGGCTGCCAAGCATGCGCATTTTGCGCCTGGTGATCATTGCTCGCATGGCCAAAGTAGTTGAAATTGATTTTCTTCATTTAAGTGGCGATCTTGTCGCATGGACGTCGCTAATTAATACAGCAGCTATTTCATTGCTGGTGCTAGACCTGATCATTGATTATAGTTGGATGGTGATGTATGCAGTTGGTGGGGCGCGTAATACGCCGCCAAAGATATTCCGTGAATTGTTTTTTCTGTCCGGTTGCTCGGCCATTATTGGTTATGCTCTCTATAGCAGTGGTTCGATCAGCGGCTGGGGCACGGCTGCTGGGGCTTCCGTATTGGCTTTCGTGATCGGTCCTGGAACTAGTAGCCAGTTGCAAAATCTAGCTTCGGGGTTGTCTATCCAACTTGAAAAGCAATTTGTGGTTGGTGATTGGGTTGAATTTGAGGGATTTCTCGGTCAGGTTACCTCGATTTCTTGGAGTAATACCATTCTTCTTGATGATCTTACCGACCGCACGATTTGTGTCGCAAACTCCAAGATAGACCAGGCAATTATTGTTAATCATTCCAAGGCTGCCCCAGCCTTCAGGGTGCTTGTTGAGGTGGGTTTACCCTACGAAATGCGTCCAGAGCTTGCCAGCGAATTGCTTTTGGAAGCTGTTCATTCCCATGCCAATGTCTTATTGGCTAGGCCTATTGACGTGGTTCTAAAGACATTTAATTCCTCGTCAATTGATTATGAGTTGTACTTCTACATACGCGATTATGCCATGCGGCATCAAGTGCTTACCGACGTTCGTGCGCGCATCTGGTACGCGGTGCAGCGGCGAGGTTTCTCGATCCCGTTCCCGATCGTGGACCTGCGGCCCATCGGTGGTGAGCGGCGGCTTGCTGATTCAGAGCTCATAAATCAGCGTCAAGAATGTTTTGTGGCCTTGCGCTCCCTGGCCCTATTGACGCCTTTGTCAGATAGGGAGTTGCAACGCTTGGCAGACTCTGAGCGGGTTATTATGTATGGCGTGGGTGAATTTATTATTGATCGGCATGATCCTGACCGTTCGATGTTCGTATTGCTTTCCGGAGAATGCGATGTGATGGTGACTGCTGATCAAGATGATGGTTCCTTGCGTCAGGTGGCTACCCTTGTAAAGGGAACCCTGTTTGGGGAGATGTCTGCCTTTACGGACGCTCCCCGCAGTGCTTGTATTGTTGCCAAGACGCCTGTTTCCGTATTGAAAATATCGCAATCATCGATTCAGCAAGTCTTTATTAAGAATGAGAAGGCGCTTGAAGGTATTGTCGAATTGATCGCCAAGCGGGAGGCCGGTCTTAAGGCGTTCACGGCCACCCAAACCCGCGACCTTGAAGAGAGTCTCCTAGCGCAGATGGGAGCCACCGTTCGGCGATTTCTGGGCTACGGGGCCGATGATTAGTGCAATGCCTATCTCCACGCTTTTGTAGTAGAGAATGCCAGTGACTTGATTGCAGCCCGGGTTTGGGTTTGCTGGATTTTCCTTTTGAGCATTTCCTTGGGGTTGTCCCTGGCGGTGCGAAGCACTCCTATGCCATGGATGAATCCGCTGGTTGGACTAGGCAATCAAGCCAGGTTTTGGTCTGCCAAATAAAAAGCCGCTTCCCAGGAGAAGCGGCTTTAGGACTGGAATTTGCCGATGTTCCTGAATCGGAGCGACAGGATTTGAACCTGCGACCCCCACTACCCCAAAGTGGTGCGCTACCAAGCTGCGCTACGCCCCGGCAAAACGAAGTTATCACAGCGCCAAACCCTGTCCAGGGGCTTGGATTTGATCTTGCCGGTCTTTCCGGGGCAAACTCAGCCCCGGCGTAGCCAGGCCGGCAGGCTCTGGAGCCATTGCAGCCGTTTGAGTAATTGAACCGTGAGTCGGTCGCGGCGCAGGCTTGCGTAGCCCTGGATGCGTAGGGCCTTGGCCAGCAATCGCAGTTCTGCCAGCCCCATGGCGGCTAGTCGCAGCTCCGGCACCCGGCGCCAAGCCGAGGCCGTGACTGGCAGCTGACTGCCATCGCGGCCTTCCTTGAAGCCCACCAGGGCCCCCCCCGCCATCCATTCGGGCACCAAAACGAACAGGACCGCCAGCAGCCCGTAGAGCTCTATCAGCCCCTTCGGTAGGGGATGGAGCTGCCGGGGGGGCAGGCGCTGCTCTGGCGGGCTCGGGTTTGGGTCCAAAGTGACTACGGAGTCAGGGGGCGGGAGCGAGCCCCGCGACAGGCGCTGCGCCATTGTCCTGCAAGGGTGACGAGCAGGCCTACGTCAGGTTTTGATCAAGGGTTGGCGTTCCAGGCTGGGGGAGTCTCGCCACAGCAGGGGAACCTCTTGGGCGGGATGGAGCCGCACGAACCAAAAAACCAGGGCGGCGACTACACCGAGGGTGCAGGCAATGGCGAGGACCACGACCCGGTCGGAGAGGGGAACCATGGCTGGGATCAGGCTCCCTGGATTGGGCTGTTGTCGCCCCGCAGGATGCAGTGGCTGACTGTCCAGTCGTAATGCTTCCAGATTGGGGCGGGTAGCTTGTAGGTGGCCCCGGCAAAGCTCCCCAGGCTTATGCCACTGGGTTGGGCTGAGCAGTAGGGCCTGGCTCCTGGCCGGGCTAGATATTGCTGGTGATGGGTTTCAGCAAAGTAAAAGGGGTTGCCGCTGGCGATTTCGGTGGTGATTTCTGACAAGCCAGCCTGCTTGAGTAGCTCTTGATAGTGGACTCGGCTGGCCTGGGCCTGGGCGATCAGGGCCGGCTCATCACTGTAAATAGCCGAGCGATATTGGCTGCCACGATCATTTCCCTGGCCCATCCCCTGGGTGGGGTCGTGGCATTCCCAAAAGAGTTTGAGGAGGTCGCTGAAGTCGATGGCGTTGACATCCCAAACCACCCTCACGACTTCCGTATGGCCGGTGCGGCCGCTGCACACCTCTTCGTAGCTCGGATTGGGGGTGTAGCCGCCGGCGTAGCCCACGGACGTGGTCACGACCCCGGGCAGGCGCCAAAATCCTTTCTCGGCACCCCAAAAACAGCCGCAGCCGAATAGGGCCTCCTGTTGGGACGTGCTGAGGGGAGCTTTTAAGGCCGTTCCCAGCACAACGTGGCGCTCGGCTGTGGCGATGGGGTTGGGGCGACCGGGCAGGGCTGCCTCGGGCGCAATCAGGTTGGCTTTGGAGGCGGTCTTGCCGCTGAAGAGTCCGAACACGCCCATGGGGTTGCAGTGGCCCCAAGGTTAGGAAGGCTTGAACCGGCGTTGATGCGGCTGGTGCGGCCGCCTAGCCGGTTCGTTTGCGCAGGTATTGGGTGCGCCTGCTGCGCTTTGTTGGCTTCTGGTCAGTTCGTCGGTTCAAAGCTGATGTGGTTGAGCAGGGTTGTGGTGAAGGCGAAGAGCAGGAAGGGCAGCGACAGCACCAGGATTAGGCCGACGCCCACTAGGGCCAGCACCGGTTTCGTCGCCCCCATCAGGGCCAGGCCAGCAGCCAGGCTGGCCATGATCACCAGAATCCAGATCAGGATCTGGGCGTAGATGTCCCCAAAGGTGAGTGTGCAGCGGAGTGTGTAGCCCTTATCGCTCCCCATGGGGCCTGTTCAGCAACTGGGAGTAGCTAAGCGAGTTCCGGTGCCGCCGATCCGGTTGCTCAACAAGACTTGAAACTGGACCTCGATTGGCGACCTGCAGCTGTCCCACCCATCGCTTTTTGGAACCCCGATTAATCGGGTCCGATCAATGGGCTCTGCTACTGCCATTCTTGGCACAGGGATGGGCGCCAGGTCGGGCAGACGGCTTTAAACGGTCTCCAGTTGTTGTTCGGCCTGCTGGCGTTCCCAAAGGCGTTTGTAGGTGCCTGGCTGGTTGACCAGCTGATCGTGGTGACCTTCGGCCACGAGATGGCCGTCCTCGAGCACCAAGATCCGATCGCAGGCGGCGGCGGCCGAAAGCTGGTGGCTGATCATCAGGATCGTGCGCCCCTGCTGCTCGCGGATCGAGCGCAGAATCTCCGCCGCGGTGTTGTTGTCGACGCTGGCGAGGGCGTCATCGAGCACCAGGATCGGCGCGTCCATTAGTAGGGCCCGGCCCAGGGCGGCCCGCTGCCGTTGTCCGCCGCTCAAGGTGATGCCCCGTTCTCCTACAAGGGTGGCGTAGCCCTCCGGGAAGCCCTTGATGTCACCAGCCAGGCGAGCCTGAACGGCCGCCGTCTCCACCCGGTCCTGGCCGGCCTCCGGGTCGCCATAGCGGAGGTTGTCCGCCAGGCTGGCCGTGAACAGGTAGCCCTCCTGGGGCACCAAGGCCACCAGCTGGCGCAGCTCTTCGAGGCCCAGTTTGGTGACATCGCAGCCGCCGATGGAAAGCTGTCCTGGCGGCACCTCCACCATGCGGCCCAGGGCCCGGGCCAGGGTGGTTTTGCCGCAGCCCACCGGACCCACCACCGCCACCAGCTCCCCGGGCGCCAGAGTGAAACTCACATCCCGCAGGGCCTCGCGGTTGGCGCCGCCATAACGCACGCTCAGGTGGCTTGCCACCACGGAGCCGGGCCTGCCGCCGTTGGGGCGGGGGGCCGGATGCTGCGGCGATTGGATCTGGGGTTCCCGAGAGAGCAGCTCTTCGACCCGCTCCAGGCTCACCTGGCCGGTCTGGAAGGTGTTGAGCGTGAAGCCCAGGAGGGCTGTTGGGAAGACAAGGCGCTCCACGTAGAGGATCAGGGCCACCAGGTCACCGATGCTGAGGCGGCCGCTTCCCAATTCGCCGCTGCCGAGGGCTAGCAGCAACACCAGGCTCACCGAGGAGATGCCCTCGAGCAACGGGAACAGGGTGCTGCGGGTGCGGGCCAGGTTGAGGGCGTCGTTGCGGTAGCTGCGGTTGCGCTCGGCGAAGGCTTGGCGCTCGGTCTTCTCCTGGCCGTAAATCTTGATGGCGCTGATGCCGGAGAGGTCCTCCTGGATCAGGTCACTGAGTTGGGCTAGGGATTCCTGCTGGCGCCTTTGTTGGCCCATCATGCGGCCGCCGAAGAGGCGCACCGTCATCAGCATTAAGGGGTAGAGCCCCAGGGCCGCCACGGTGAGCCAGCCATTGATGCCCAACATGGCCGGCAGGGTGAGGGCATAGGCCAGGGCCGTGTTGGTGAGGCTGAGCACGGCGAAGCCCATCAGCCTGCGCACGTTCTCCACATCGCTGGTGGCGCGGCTGATCACCTCGCCACTGCCAATGCTCTGGATCCAGCCCGGCTCCTGGCGCAGCATGTGATCAAAGATCTGCTGCTTCAAATTGGCTTCCACCTGACGGCCTACGCCGAAAACCAGGGTGCGCGACAGCAGTCGCATCGAGGCCATCGCCGTGGCTAGGACCACGATCAGGGCCGCCTTGCGCAGCACGTCACTTTCGGCAAAACCGCCCTGGAGGTCGTTGATCACCCCGCGCACAAGTAGGGGGATGCTGGCGCTGAGTAGGTTCACCACCACGAGCGCCGCCATGCCGTAGCCCACCTGGCGGCGATAGGGCCAGAGGTAGCGCCGGATCAGGCCAAAGCGCAGGGCGGCCATGGGGTTAGGCAAGGTGCTGCCAACCTACGGAGCCCATGTCCAGACTGGGGACAGGGCGCCGGCTGCTGCCGCTGGGGGCTGAAGGCCTGGCTTATCCGCTCGCCTAGGGCAAGCTGGCCCAGCAAGCGTTCGCCTGATCCCGCCATGGCCGAGCTGCAGCAGGCCCATCCCCTTTATGCCAAAGATCGGGACCTGGTGGACCAGTTGCTGGCCGCGCAGGTGCCCGCTGAAGGCCACTTGGTTGATCTGGCCCGGTTGCTGAACCGCTACGAGGGCTTCCCGGGGGCCGAAGACCTGCGCGATGACCTGGCCAAGACCCTGCGCCTCTGGAGCCTCAGCCGCGAGGAGCTGCACCAGCGCACCCGGGCGATTTGGGCCGGCGGCTACCGGCCCGGCGCCCAACCGGTTGCTGAGGCAGTGGGTTCGGGCTTTGACACGGCGGATCAGGACAGCCCCTAGGCGATTGGGGGGGCACTGTTTGGGCCCTCGAGAGCCCGGGCGATGTTCAGAACGGCCCATTCGGGGTGATAGTGGGGGAGTCCCCATCACTCGGCCCGGCGTGTCTTGCACCCGGGCTTTTTATTGGGCACCCCCCCTTTTTCGATCCCTTCCCGTGACGCAGCCAGCCGTTTGGACGCCCTTGCTGGAGCAGTTGCTGGCCGGGGAAGCCCTTTCCGCCCTCCAGGCCGCCCAGTTGATGCAGGGGTGGTTGGCGGAAACGATTGAGCCGGTTCAGACCGGCGCCCTGCTGACTGCCCTGCGGCTCAAGGGGGCCAGCGGAGAGGAGCTGGCCGCGATGGCGTCGGTGTTGCTGGAGGCCTGTCCCCTGCCCCCGGGTCGTCCCAACCGTTTGTTGGTTGATACCTGCGGCACGGGCGGTTCCGGCGCCGACAGTTTCAATATCTCCACCGCAGTGGCTTTCACCGCGGCGGCCTGTGGGGCCACCGTGGCCAAGCACGGCAACCGCAGCGCTAGCGGCCGGGTCGGTTCCGCCGATGTGCTCGAAGCCCTGGGACTAAACCTGGCCGCGCCCCAGGACCAGGTGGTGGCCGCCCTGGGCGCGACGGGCGTCACGTTTTTGTTTGCGCCGGGCTGGCATCGGGCCCTGGTGGGTCTGGTCCCTTTGCGCCGCAGCCTGGGGGTGCGCACCGTCTTCAACCTGCTGGGGCCCCTGGTCAACCCCCTGCGTCCCGATGCCCAGGTGTTGGGGGTAGCGCGGCCCGACCTGCTCGATCCCATGGCTTCCGCCCTGACCCGGCTAGGCCAGGGCCGGGCTGTGGTGGTCCACGGCCACGGCGGCCTCGATGAGGCCAGCCTGTCGGGCCCTAGCCAGCTGCGGCTATTGGAGAACGGTGCCCTGCGCAGCGAGGAGCTCGATCCCCAGGCCCTCGGCCTCGAGGCAGCCCCGCTGGAGGCCCTCCAAGGCGGAGACACCGCCACGAATCGGGCGATCCTCGAGGCCGTGCTCCAGGGCGGCGGCACTGGCGCCCAGCGGGATGTGGTGATCCTCAATACGGCCCTAGTGCTTTGGGCCGCTGGGCTAACGGACCGCATCAGTGATGGGGTGGCCCGGGCCCGCAGCAGCTTGGCGTCGGGCCAACCTTGGCAGCGCTTGGTGGCCCTGCGCCAAGCCCTAGCCGAGCCCTCCTGAATTGGCCAGCCTTGGGTGATGATCGTTTCAATGGACATGTTGATGGAATTGGCGCCATCCCCCCAAGGCGAGGCCCAGCAGGGCCCCCAGCAGAGCGACCCAGCTGCCGCCTTGCTGGTGCTGGCCGATGGCCTGGTGCTGCGCGGAGAGGCCTTTGGGGCCCGCGGTTGCGCCATCGGTGAAGTGGTCTTCAACACCGGCATGACCGGCTACCAGGAGGTCATCACCGACCCCAGCTATGAGGGGCAACTGGTCACCTTCACCTACCCGGAGCTGGGCAATACGGGCGTTAATCAGCAGGACCAGGAGGCGGATCGGCCCCATGTGCGCGGCGTGATCGCCCGCCAGCTGGCCCCTAGGCCGAGCAGCTGGCGCGCTGAACAGAGCCTGCCCGCCTGGCTCCAGCAGCATGGGGTGGTCGGCATCGCCGGCCTCGACACCCGGGCCCTGGTGCGGCACCTGCGCGAGGCCGGCGCCATGAACGGGGCCATCTGTAGCGATGGCAGTACGCCCCAGCAGGTGCTCGAGCGGGTGCGCTCCGCCCCTTCGATGGCGGGCCTGAACCTGGCGGCGGTGGTGACCACCGCAGAGGCTTACCAATGGCAAGCCCTCTGCCCAGCCGATTTTGACCAACGCCCCATGGATTCCCCATCCACCCCCTACCGGGTCGTGGCGATCGACTTTGGGATCAAGCGGGCGATCCTCGAGCGGCTGGTGGCCCACGGCTGCAGCGTCACCGTGTTGCCTGCCACAGCCAGCCTGGATGAGGTGTTGGCCCTAGAGCCCGAGGGGGTGTTCCTCTCCAATGGCCCTGGCGATCCGGCGGCCGTCACCAGTGGCGTCGACCTGGCCCGGGGCCTCGTGCAGCGGGGGTCCTTACCCGTATTTGGCATCTGCCTGGGCCACCAGATCCTGGGCCTGGCCCTCGGCGGCCAGACCTACAAGCTCGGCTACGGCCACAGGGGCCTCAACCACCCCTGTGGCAGCACCGGCCTGGTGGAGATCACTAGCCAGAACCACGGGTTTGCCCTCGATGCCGCCTCCCTGCCGGCCGAGCTGGTGGAGGTGACCCACTACAACCTCAACGACCGCACCGTGGCGGCCCTGGCCCACCGCAGCCAGCCCCTGTTCGGCGTGCAATATCACCCAGAAGCGAGCCCCGGCCCCCACGACGCCGACCACCACTTCGGCCGTTTCGTCGCCTTCATGAGGCAGCGCCGCCCTTGACCAGGGCCTGATCTTGGCTTGATGGCTTGCCGTTTGGTGGTATCCAGGGGGCCGGCCCAGCACTATGTGGCGAATCCAGCGTTTGCTAATCGCTGCCTACACTTCGAGCGCTCGATCCATTGGGGGGGTAGTACCGATTATTGATCTGCAGAGATTGACCGTGTCCCTGCGGGGCGGCTTTGAGCAGCAGGCTGGTTGCTTGTTGTTCCGCTTTACGGGCCAGTTGGATGCCTATTCCGACAAGAATTTCCTTGCATTTATTAGCGAGCAGCGAGCAAACAGCTCCCTGCCAATCGTGATCGACCTCAGCTGCATTGATTTCATCGATTCCTCCGGCCTTGGGGTCTTGGTGCAGTTAGCGAAGCAATGCCAGGACGCGGCTATCGAGTTCCTACTGGTCGGCAATGCGCGGGTTGCCCAGACCGTGAAATTGGTGCGTCTGGAGGAGTTTCTCCATCTTCAGCCCGATCTCGAGACAGCCCTTGCTGTTCTCATCAGCTGAGCGTTACCTGGCCGGCGGTTCTGCCCCTAGTCCTGGGACCCCCGGCCGGATAAGGCTTGATTGCGAAGCCTTTGATGGTTCATTGCCCTAAAGGGAAAGGACCCAACCGGAAACGCCTGAAAAGAACATGTCGCAAAGGGAAATGTCTGAGGGTGATAGGGCTTGCAGCCCAATCGCTGGCCCTTCCACCAGCGCCTGGTTGGCGGGCTTGTCAGGGTTGCCACACGCCCTTGGCGGCCCAGAATTGGGTCCCCTCCAGCTCGCCTGGCTTGGGGATGCAGTGTGGGAATTGCATCAGCGCCTGCGCCAATGCCAGCGCCCGGGCCGGAGCGCCGACCTGCATCGGGCTGTGGTGGCTGCGGTTCGCGCCGATGCCCAGGCCCTGGCCCTTGAGCAGCTCGAACCCCTACTGAGTGACCAGGAGCTCGATTGGGTGCGGCGTGGCCGCAACCGGGCTGGTCGCGGACCCCGGGCCGGCGAGGCCGGGCTCTATGGCCGGGCAACAGGATTTGAGACAATGGTGGGCTGGCTCTTTTTGCAGAATCCTTCGCGGCTTGCCGAGCTGCTGGATCAACTGGAGGAGAACGCCCGATAACCCTTTGCCTGTTTGCCATGAGCCCCCGTTTTGATCGCCGCCGGGACGAGGCCCAGGGCTCGGGCTCCGGGTCCGGTTCCGGCGCTGGGGGGGGCTCCCGCGGCGGTGGTGCCGGTCGCCCGGCCCGCCCCGGCAAGCCTTCCTTTGGCGCTTCCCGGTCATCCGGTGGTGGGGGTTCCCGCTCCTTCGGTCCCCGGCCGGAATGGAATGCCGATGGCCGGCCCGAGCGCGGTCCCCGGCCAGAACGGGCCGGCGGGTCTGATCGTCCCCGCTTCGACCGTTCCGCGGCAAGCCGTCCCTCCGCTGGCCGCCCGTCTTCGGACCGGCCCCGCCCTGATCGCTTCGGCTCGGATCGGCCCGACCGACTCCGTTTTGAAGGGGGACGTCCCGAGGGGGGCCGCAGCGATGGACCCCGCTTTGAAGGCGGTCGTTCGTCCGAACCCCGCCCTAGCGGCCCCAGGCCGCTCGGTGGGCGTGCCGGCATGGCTCGGCCCGGCCGGCCCCGGCTCGATGGCCCGCGCTTTGATAAGCCCCGTTTCGAAGGCGCCCGGCCCGAGGGCCGTTCAGGCGAAGGCGGTTCGGGCGACTTCCGTCCGGGCGCCAGGCGGTTTGACGGCAGTGGCTCCATGGGCGAAGGTCGCCCTGGGGGACGCCGCCCCTTCGTAGCCCGCCCCGATGGCGCCGCTCGGCGCGAGCGCGGCCCCGGAGCCTTCAGCCCGGGTGAACCCGCGCCGGAAGGCCGTTTCAGTTCCTCGCGCCCGGAAGGCCGTCGCTTTGCCGGTGCAGGCGCTAGTCGCGGCTCCTTTGGCCGTCCGTCCTTTGGGCGCCCTGCCTTTGGCGGCTCGGCCGCAGGCCGTCCCCCCTTCCCACGGCCAGGCGGAGCGGGCCAGCGCGGCTCCTTCCAGCCGGCCCGGCCCGATCGGCCCGTGGTGGTCGATGCCCCCACGGGCGAGTCCGAAACCTTTGGCAGCTCTCCCGCCGACGACATGATCTGGGGCCGCCATCCGGCCCTGGCGGCCCTGGAGAGCGGCCGGCCGATCCACCGCATCTGGTGCACCGCCGAGATGCGCTTCACCCCCAAGTTTTTGCAGTTGCTGCGCGAAGCCAAATCGGCCGGGGTGCTGGTCGAGGAGGTCACCTGGGCCCGCCTGGGCCAGCTCACTGGAGGCGCCGTGCACCAGGGCATCACCCTGCAGGCGGCGGCGGCCGAAACCCTCGACTTAGACAGCCTGATCAGCGGTTGCCGTGACATAGGCGAACCACCCCTGCTGATGGCCGTTGATGGCCTCACCGACCCCCACAACCTCGGGGCGATCGTGCGCAGCGCTGAAGCCCTCGGCGCCCATGGCCTGGTGCTGCCCCAACGTCGCAGCGCCGGCCTCACCGGTTCGGTGGCCAAGGTGGCCGCTGGCGCCCTGGAATACCTGCCAGTGGCCCGGGTGGTGAACCTCAACCGCTCCCTGGAGACCCTCAAGCAGGAGGGCTACCGGGTGGTGGGCCTGGCCGAGGAGGGCAGCGTTACCTTGGCCGAAGCTGATCTCGATGGACCCCTGGTGGTGGTGACGGGTTCGGAGGGCAGTGGCCTCTCGATGCTCACCCGCCGCCATTGCGACCAGCTGGTGCGCATCCCCCTGCGCGGAGCCACCCCCAGCCTCAATGCCTCCGTGGCCACGGCCCTGCTGCTCTATGAGGTGGCTAGACGGGGCTGGATGAAGACGATCACGGGTTCCTCTCCTGCCCCCCGGATCGTGCGCCCTAACCTGCCCGCCCCCAGCCGGCCGGTGGTGTCTGAATCCGAGCTCGAGCCCGCCCTGGCTGGGGCGGTCCTCCTTGCGACTTCGGCTGAGGGGGATCTGCCCCGGGGCGAGCCCGCAGGGCCCGAGCCGCTGCTGGAGCCTGGGGCGGCTGCAGCGGATCTCCCTGGTCCGGCCCAGGTCCGCCTAGGGGAGGTCGAGTCCGAGGCTGCCCTGACCGAGGCCGACGCCCCAGCTGCGGGTTCTGCCCATGCAGGGCCCCCGGCCCCTGGACCGGACTCCCAGGACCTGGTCCCAGGCCAGAGTTCTGAGCTGACAGGCGGTTTCGATCAGGACATCCTGCTGTGAGCTGGCCGCCTCTGGCGGTCCTTTCCCAGGCGATCTCTTCCAACCGGGGCCATGCCGGCCCCCCAGCAAGGGCTGGCAGACGATGCATCACTTATTGAATAGATGGACTGGGGGCCCCTCACCTGTCCACAATGGGCATTCAACGGACCGATCCCATGAATCCGCTGCTCTGGCCCCTGCGGAGTCTTGCCAACGGTATTGGGATGGCCTGGTGGGCGCGGGTGCAAACCCACGACCCTGACATGACCTACTGGTTTGGGCCCTTCGTGCGTCGCCAGGAGCTGGATTCGGCCCTGCAACCGTTCCTCGATGATCTGCGCAGGGAAGCTCCCGGCTCGGTGGAGCATGAGGTGCTGCGCACTCGCCGCAGCGAACCGCTGACAATCGACGGCCTCCAGGCCTGATTCCCTGCTTCGTCTGGGGGCCGTTCCCGTCCGGGGCTGGGGGGGACGTTTTTGCAGTTAAACCATCTGGCGAGCGGTCAGCCCCTTACTCCGGATCGAAGATCCCTGGCCGGCAGCTGGCCACGGCCCTGGCCAGGGCCTGCTGATAGCGTCTGGGCTAGCGCGCGTTGAAGGCAAGGTTGATGGGGATCGCCCAGTGGCGCGACCAGCTCAGGAGCGGCGAAATGTCCGCCCGGGAGCTCACCGATCAGCACCTCAAGCGCATTGAGGCGGTCGAGCCCAGCGTCCATGCCTTCCTGGAAGTCACGGCCCAGCGGGCCCGCGCCGATGCCGAGCGTATCGATGCCGCCCGGGCCGCTGGTGAGGCCCTGCCGCCCCTGGCTGGCATCCCCCTGGCGATCAAGGACAACCTTTGCACTAAGGGGGTCCGCACCACCTGCTCCAGTCGCATGCTGGAGAATTTTGTTCCTCCCTACGAATCCACTGTCACCGAGCGCCTTTGGAACGCCGGTGCGGTGCTGGTGGGTAAGACCAACCTCGACGAGTTCGCCATGGGCAGCTCGACTGAGACCTCGGCCTTTGGCGCCAGCCACAACCCCTGGAACCCGGAGCGGGTGCCGGGGGGGAGCTCCGGCGGTAGTGCCGCCGCCGTCGCCGCCGGCGAGGCCATGGCAGCCCTGGGCTCCGATACGGGTGGCTCAATCCGCCAGCCCGCTTCTTTTTGCGGTGTGGTGGGCCTGAAGCCCACCTATGGCCGGGTCAGCCGCTGGGGCCTGGTGGCCTTTGCCAGCTCCCTCGACCAGGTGGGACCTTTCACCACCTCCGTGGCCGATGCGGCCGAGCTCCTGCAGGTGATTGCCGGAGCCGACCCCCGCGATGCCACCTGCCTGAAGGCGCCGGTGCCCGATTACCGCGCCGCCCTGGAGCAGCCGATCAAGGGGCTGAAGGTGGGGATTGTGCGCGAATGCTTTAGCGCCGATGGGCTGGCCCCCGAGGTGGCTGCTGCCGTGATGGCCGCCGCCGAAACCCTCCAGGCCCTGGGCTGTGAGCTGGTTGATGTCAGCTGCCCCCGCTTCAACGACGGCATCGCCACCTACTACGTGATTGCCCCCTCGGAGGCGTCCGCCAACCTGGCCCGCTACGACGGCGTCAAATACGGCTACCGCTCCAGCGGCAGCGATGCGGCCGGCGACAGCCTGGCCCAGATGACGGCCCGGAGCCGCGCCGAGGGCTTCGGCGATGAGGTGCAGCGGCGCATCCTGATCGGTACCTATGCCCTCTCGGCTGGCTACGTGGATGCCTATTACAAGAAGGCCCAGCAGGTGCGCACCCTGATCCGCCGCGACTTCGATGCGGCCTTCCAGGGCGTGGATGTGCTGCTCACCCCCACCTCGCCGACCACGGCCTTCGCCTTCGGCGCCCACGCCGAGGACCCCCTGGCCATGTACCTGGCCGACCTGCTCACCATTCCCGCCAACATGGCGGGCCTGCCGGCGATCAGCCTGCCCTGCGGCTTCGATTCCCAGGGATTGCCGATCGGCCTGCAGCTGATCACCGGCGTGCTGCAGGAGCCGCGCCTGTTGCAGGTGGCCCACCACTACGAGCAGGCGGCCCAAGTGATGGCGTCGCGGCCGGCCGCCGCCCTGGTGCCCTAGGGGCGCAGGGCGGATCTGTCATCGGCTGGGGACCTCCACCAGATGTGGTGTGCCAGAGCCTGTTTTTGGCACCTAGGGCCCTGAATCTTGCGTCCGAGCCTTAGCGTGGGATGACCCCGGATCCCGTCATTGGCCTTCGTTCCGCTCCACAACCACAGCGACTACAGCCTCCTTGATGGGGCCTCCCAGTTGCCCCAGATGGTGGAGCGGGCCGTGGAGCTGGGCATGCCGGCCCTGGCCCTTACCGACCACGGCGTCATGTATGGCGCTATCGAGCTGCTCAAGCTCTGCAAGGGCGCCGGCATCAAGCCGATCATCGGCAATGAGATGTACGTGGTGAACGGCTCGATCGACGATCCCCAGCCGAAGAAGGAGCGGCGCTATCACCTGGTGGTGCTGGCCAAGAACGCCACCGGCTACCGCAATCTGGTCAAGCTCACCAGCATCAGCCACCTGCGCGGCATGCGCGGCCGTGGCATCTTTGCGCGCGCCTGCATTGATAAGGCCACCCTGGAGCAGCACCGCGAGGGCCTGATCGTGGCTACCGCCTGCCTGGGCGGCGAAATCCCCCAGGCGATCCTCAAGGGGCGCCCGGACGTGGCCCGGGAGGTGGCCCGCTGGTATCAGCAACTCTTTGGCGAAGACTTCTACCTGGAAATCCAGGACCACGGCTCGCCGGAAGATCGCATCGTCAACACTGAGATCGTGCGCATCGCCAGCGAACTCGGCATCGCCTTGATCGCCACCAACGACGCCCATTACCTCACCCGCAACGACGTTGAAGCCCACGACGCCCTGCTCTGCGTGCTCACCGGCAAGCTGGTGAGCGATGAGAAGCGGTTGCGCTACACCGGCACCGAATACATCAAGAGCGAGACCGAGATGCTCGCCCTTTTCGCCGACCACCTGGAGCCAGGCGTGGTGGCCCAGGCGGTGGCGAACACGGCCTTAGTGGCGGAAAAGGTGGAGGACTACGACATCCTTGGGCGCTACCAGATGCCCCGCTTCCCGATTCCCGAGGGCCACACGGCGGTCACGTACTTGGCCGAGGTCACCGAAGCGGGCCTACGCGATCGGCTGCGGCTGGGCGTTGGTGATCCAATCGATCCCACCTATGGCGATCGCATGGCCTTTGAGCTGCAGGTGATGGAGCAGATGGGCTTCCCCACCTACTTCCTAGTGGTGTGGGACTACATCCGCTTCGCCCGCGAGAACGGCATTCCGGTGGGGCCGGGCCGGGGATCGGCCGCCGGTTCCCTGGTGGCCTACGCCCTGGGGATCACCAACATTGATCCGGTGGTCAATGGCCTTCTGTTTGAGCGCTTCCTCAATCCGGAACGCAAATCCATGCCGGATATTGATACCGACTTCTGCATCGAGCGCCGCAGCGAGGTGATCGATTATGTGACGCGCCGCTATGGCGAAGACAAGGTGGCCCAGATCATCACCTTCAACCGCATGACCTCGAAAGCGGTGCTCAAGGATGTGGCGCGGGTGCTCGATATTCCCTATGGCGATGCCGATCGGCTCGCCAAGTTGATCCCGGTGGTGCGCGGCAAGCCGGCCAAGCTCAAGGAAATGATCGGCCCTGAATCGCCGGCGCCGGAATTTCGTGAGAAATACGAAAAAGATGCCAATGTAAAGCGCTGGATTGATATGGCGATGCGCATTGAGGGCACCAATAAAACCTTCGGTGTGCATGCCGCTGGCGTGGTGATTGCGGCCGAACCCTTGGATGAATTGGTGCCGCTGCAGCGCAATAACGACGGCCAGGTGATCACCCAGTATTTCATGGAGGACGTGGAATCAATGGGGCTGTTGAAGATGGACTTCCTCGGCCTCAAAAATCTCACCATGATCGAAAAAACGATTAGTTTGGTCGAGAAAAACACTGGCGTGCGCATCGATCCTGATGACCTACCCGCCAACGACGAAGGCACCTATGCCCTGCTAGCTCGCGGTGATCTTGAAGGCATCTTCCAGCTGGAATCGAGTGGCATGCGCCAGATTGTGCGCGATCTAAAGCCCTCATCCCTGGAGGATATTTCCTCGATCCTGGCCCTCTACCGGCCCGGACCCCTGGATGCCGGCCTGATCCCCAAATTTATCAACCGCAAGCATGGCCGCGAGGCGATTGATTTTGTAGATCAAAAATTAGAGCCGATCCTCAAGGAAACCTACGGGATCATGGTGTATCAGGAGCAGATCATGCGGATCGCTCAGGATTTGGCTGGCTACTCGCTCGGTGAGGCCGATCTGCTACGGCGGGCCATGGGCAAAAAGAAGGTGTCCGAGATGCAGAAGCATCGCCATTTGTTTGTTAATGGCGCCAGCGAGCGGGGCGTGGCTAGCAGCGTCGCCGATGCCTTGTTTGATCAGATGGTGCTCTTTGCTGAGTATTGCTTTAATAAGAGCCATTCCACCGCCTACGGCGCCGTCACCTATCAGACGGCCTACCTTAAGGCCCACTATCCGGTGGCCTATATGGCCGCCCTGCTTACGGTCAATGCCGGCACCACTGACAAGGTGCAGCGCTATATCTCCAATTGCAATGCCATGGGCATTGAGGTGATGTCACCGGATGTGAATGCCTCTGGGGTTGATTTCACCCCTAAAGGTGAGCGCATCCTTTTTGGCCTCTCGGCGGTGCGCAACCTGGGCGATGGCGCCATCCGCAACCTGATCAGCGCCCGCGAGGCCGATGGCCCCTTTGGCTCGCTTGCCGATCTCTGCGATCGCATTCCGGGCCAAACCCTCAACCGTCGCGCCCTGGAATCCCTGATCCATTCCGGTTCCCTCGACAGCTTGGAGGCGAAGGCCAACCGGGCCCAGCTGATGGCCGACCTTGATTTAATCCTTGAGTGGTCCTCCTCGCGGGCTAAGGACCGAGCTAGCGGCCAGGGCAACCTCTTCGACCTGCTCGGCGGTGCGTCTGCTGGCGCTACCGATGGCGGCCCGGGCGACACCAGCACCGCTCCCAAGGCGGCGCCAGTGGTTGACTACCCCCCTACCGAGAAGTTGCGGCTGGAGAAGGAGCTGGTGGGCTTCTATCTCTCTGACCATCCGCTCAAGCAGCTGGGCCGGCCGGTCCGTCTGCTCTCGGCCGTTGGCCTGGGCAGCCTCGAAGAGCAGCCCGACAAGGCCCGGGTCAGCGTCGTGGCAATGGTGCCCGAAATTCGCCAGGTGACAACCCGTAAGGGCGACCGCATGGCCGTGCTCCAGCTCGAAGACCTCAGTGGCAGCATCGAGGCCGTGGTCTTCCCGAAAACCTATGCCCGCTTGGCCGACCACCTGATGGTCGATGCCCGCCTGGTGGTTTGGGGCTCGATCGACCGTCGCGATGAGCGGGTGCAGCTGATCGTCGATGACTGCCGCGCCATCGATGACCTCAAGGTCTTGATGGTCGACTTGCTGGCAGAAGAGGCCAGCGATATTGCCGTGCAGCACCGGCTGCGCGAATGCTTACAACTCCACCGCAATGAGCAGGAGCAGGGGGGGATGCGGGTGCCGGTAGTGGCCCGGGTTTGCTACCAGAGCGAATCGCGCTATGTGCGCCTGGGCCACCAGTTCTGCGTTAACGATGCCGGCGCCGCCATGACCACCCTCAACGGCCAGGCCTTCAAGGCGAGCCTCAGCTCGCCGCTGGCGGTTGCTTGAGCGACTGCTTCAGCCGGGAAATGTTCACGCCGATCTGCTCAAAGCCCAGCAGGCTGCCTGGCTGGCTTTCCCAGCTAGCTGAAAACAGGCCGTAGCTCAGGCCCACTAGGCCCAGCAAAAAGAGGGCCCCGGAGGTCACCAGGGTGATCGCTGGGGGGATGTCAAGGATGCCGCGGCTGACTAGCAGGTAGCTCACCACAAAGCTGGCCATGCCCAACAAGCTCGGCACCCCCATGGCCACGGCAATGCGCCGGGCCATGCGGTTGGTAACCGCCTCAGGAATCGCTTGGGAGCGCCGTTTGCCGGCAGTGGTCACCTTGGGACTGTCGCCTGGTTTGCCAGGGCCGCCCGGCTTACCGGATCCGCTGGGCCGGATGCCCTTTGCTGCCATGGGATCGGGCCTCAGCCGCGGATGCCGAGCTTCTGGATCAGGCTGCTATAGCGCGCTTCGCTGTTGCTGCGCAGATAGCCGAGCAGGCGCTTCCGGCGCCCGATCATCTTCAGCAACCCCTGGCGGGAGGAGAAGTCGTGGATGTTTTTCTGGAGGTGCCCACTGAGCTGGCTGATGCGCTCGCTCAACATCGCCACCTGTACTTCCACCGAGCCGGTGTCCGTTCCGTGGGTCTGGTGGCTATTGATCAGTTCCTGTTTCTGGATGGTGTCGAGCGACATGCGCGGCGTCTGGCCCTGACGGAGCAAAGATCCAACTTACCTTGCCGGATGCGTTGGCCCCTCAGCTGACCCGACTGGAGAGCCAGCGCAGGCTTTCCCGCAGCCAGTCGTCGCTGCCGGCGCTCTCCGCTAGCCCCAGGGCGGCCACGGCCCGCAGGGCCCGGTTGATCTCCAGGGGTTCGTAGCCCAGGGCGGAGAGGGTGAGCTGCAGTTCGTCCCGGGCCGGGCCGGCCAGGCCAGGCCCGCTGGCGTCGATCAGGTCGTCCGCCAGATCCTGGCCAGAGCTGGCGCCTAGGCCCCCCGCCCGTTCCTGGTCCAGGGCATAGCGCTCCTGTAGCCGCGTCCGTAATTCCACCGAGAGTCGTTCGGCGGTGCGTTTGCCCACGCCCGGGGCCTGGCAAAGCAAGCTCAGATCGGCCTGAACAATGGCGCGCACCAGCTCCTCGCCCGTGAGCTGGCCCAGTAGCCCCAGGGCCATCTGGGGACCGACGCCACTCACGGCCACCAGCTCACGAAATAGCTCCCGTTCGCTGCGCTCCCCGAACCCGTAGAGGGTCCATTGGTCTTCGCGCACCACCAAGTGAATGTGCAACGACAGGCTGCTGCCCTCGGGCGGCAGCCGCTCCCACTGGCGCCGGCTGATCTGAACCTCGTAGCCCACCCCTTGGCAGACCAGCAGTAGGCCGCAGCGGTTGGCTTGCTGCCAGGCTTCGGCCTGTTGCCCTTGCAGCCAGCCGATCATGGGAGTCGATCTAAGGACACCCATGC
>Ga0209444_10000295_pt1 | contig 27312 bp, 25 predicted proteins | sample LauGreFaBDMM15DN_2_FD_188215 | JGI IMG/M metagenome (GOLD analysis project Ga0209444, IMG submission 188215) | Freshwater lake microbial communities from Lake Michigan, USA - Fa13.BD.MM15.DN (SPAdes) (version 2) | ecosystem: Environmental > Aquatic > Freshwater > Lake | place: Lake Michigan... | reverse complement strand
CATTTGTGTTCACCTGATTTAGTGAAGCGTTGGTGTTGGGATAAACCCTCTCTAGATCAAGACTCCACTCAGCAGTGGCTCTTGGCTCATGGGGCACGTTCTTGGCAGGTAGAGAAAATCACCCCATTGCTGCTCAAATCATTAGACAACCCCGAGGTTGACGAATTCGAGGAACTGGGTTAGGTTAGAACTAACTCAAAAAAAGGAAAATCCCCTCTTGCTTGCTGGACTACTAATTGGCCTTCGCGAAGGTTTAGAAGCTTCCCTGATCGTAGGAATCCTTATTGCATATTTAGTAAAAATTGATTTACGCAGTCGTATAAAAACTATTTGGACAGGTGTCCTTTCAGCCGTAGCTTTTTCCTTAATTGTGGGCATAGGCGTGGGCTTAACTTCTGAATCATTAACAGAATTTGCTGAAAAATTCTTTGCCGGAACCATGAGTTTCATCGCAGTTGGTTTTGTAACCGGAATGATCTTTTGGATGAGAGCTGCTGCCAAAGGTTTAGCCAAAAATTTAAGAACCCAAGTTGATAGTGCCCTAATTGGTGGTGGCGCTTTTAGTTTAGCTGCGCTAGCTTTTGCGGCTGTAGCAAGAGAAGGTGTAGAAACCTCAATTTTCTTATGGGCAGCAGCACAAAATTCTGGAAGTTTACCAACTTTGGTGGGTGGCTTTACAGGTATCGCAATCTCAATTTTCTTAGGATATTTGATTTATCTAGGTGCAGTTAAATTAAACCTATCTGTCTTCTTTCGCACCACCGGTTTACTTTTGATGGTGGTAGCTGCCGGTGTTTTAACTTACGGAATACACGAATTCCAAGAACTTGGTTGGTTACCTGGTGAAGACGCAATTGCTTATGATTTATCAAATTCAATTGATCCCAACGGTTTTGTGGCTACCTTATTTAAGGGACTACTTAGCTTAAGAACATCAATGTCTTGGATGGAATTATTTGCCTACATTTCCTACATCGTTATTGTGGCCACACTGTTTCTAAAACCAGCCAAAGTAAGCAAAACCACTGTAGAAAAAGTTAAAGTTTCTTAATTCTTTCTGTCACTTAAAACATCATCAAGTCTTGCCACTGCTTCAATAATTTCTCGAGAAATATCTTGGGCGGTTAAACCAATCTCTGACATAACTTGAGCACGAGTTGCATGCATTAAGAATTTCTCTGGAATACCAAAATCTCTTTGAGGGGTGTAAATATTTTGATCTCTCAAGAACTGTGAAATACCAGCTGCTACTCCACCAGATTTTGAATTATCTTCCACCACTGCAATCAACCTATGTTTGGCCGCTAAGGTTGCCAAATATTTTGGTAACGGCTTAATCCAGCGCGGATCAACAACTGTGACACCCATTCCTTGATCTTTTAGTCTGTGGGCCACCTCAACTGCTAAATGTGCCATGGCCCCAATTGAAATAAGTAACACGTCTTCTTCCCCATGTTTACTTAAAACATCAACACCTTGAATACGCTCCAGGGCCGGAATTGGTTGCGCAATTGCTCCCTTAGGAAATCTTAAAACTGTTGGTCGATCCTTAACCACCACAGATTCTCTTAACAATTCTCTTAAAGTTGATGCATCTCTTGGTGCTGACAACATCAAATTAGGAACCACTTGCAAAATAGATAAGTCCCACATTCCGTTATGACTTGCCCCATCGTCCCCTGTGACTCCTGCTCGATCCAACACAAAAGTTACTCCCGCATTGTGCAAGGCCACATCCAACAACAATTGATCAAAAGCCCTATTTAAAAATGTGGCATAAACTGCCACAACCGGGTGAAGTCCACCAAAAGCCATACCGGCAGCAGCGGTGGTGGCATGTTGTTCAGCAATACCAACATCAAAAATTCGATCAGGAAATTGTTGAGCAAATTTATCTAAACCTGTTGGCCCCAGCATCGCTGCTGTTATTGCCACCACGTCTTTTCGTTCTTTACCAATAGCAACCAATTCATCACTAAAGACAGAAGTCCAAGTAGTTGCTGAGGCATTAACAGGTTTACCTGTGTCTGGATTAATTACACCGGTGGCATGAAATTTTTCTGCTTCATCATCTAAAGCTGGACCATAACCTTTTCCTTTTTCAGTTATGACATGAACCAAAACTGGACCGTTAAATCTTTTTGCCACCTGTAAAGCATTTTCAATCAAATCTTCATCATGACCATCAACTGGTCCTAGATATTTCAAACCTAAATCTTCAAATAAACCTTGTGGTGCGAAAACGTCTTTAATTCCTTTTTTCATACCATGCAAAGCTTCAAACACTGGTCTACCAATTGGGGATTTCAATAAGGTTTCTTTACCCCAATCCAAAACTTTTTCATACATTTCATTTGTTCTTAAACTAGCTAAGTGAGTTGAAAGTCCACCGATAGTTGGTGAATATGATCGTCCGTTGTCATTAACAATAATTACTAACGGTCGATGAGTTTGTGCGGCAATATTATTTAGTGCTTCCCAACTCATGCCCCCAGTAAGTGATCCATCCCCCACTACGGCAACTACATGTCGGTCTTTAAGTTCACCTGTTTGTTCATAAGCTCTCGCAATTCCATCAGCCCAAGACAAAGCAGTTGAAGCATGAGAATTTTCAACAATGTCATGTGCTGATTCACTTCTGGCTGGATACCCGGATATGCCATCTTTTTTTCTTAACTCACTGAACTGATCAAGTCTGCCGGTAAACATTTTGTGTACATAAGACTGATGTCCGGTATCCCAGATGATTGCATCTTGCGGTGAATCAAAAACTCTGTGAATGGCAATTGTTAATTCCACAACACCTAAATTTGGACCTAAGTGGCCACCAGTTTTTGATACTCGATCAATCAGGAATTCTCTAACTTCTGCTGCTAAAGCTGGAATTTGAGCTGAAGTGATTTTCTTTAAATCGGTAGGTGAATTAATGGAATGAAGCAATCCCATGTTGTCCTACCTTTCTTCATATTCCTAGTTAAACCCAATATTGCGTTTCTAGCCAATTCTAGAATGCCCGTGATTACCTAAACGGCCACAGTAAATGCTACTTATAGGCGAATAATTTCCCATTTCACACTCGCTGAAAGCGGAGCACCAGGACTTACAAGGTGTTTGGGGTGATTAACAGCATCTGGTGGGCCGGTTTGAGGTTCTATACAGAAAACATCTTCTAGCTCATCATAAATCACGAATGTGTCCACATCGCTGCTGAAATCAATTCTTAATGCTTCAGGCCACTCAATAAATCCTTTGCCACTGGGCACAACGAATGCATCATCAAATGGTGGGGTGCCGATCGGTTGTGTTTCATTTAAGGTGAAATTATTTTCGTCTTTTTTATATTGTGATTCAGCTTCTATGCCAAACTTGGCAATTTTTCCTTTACTTAATTGGCGTTTAAACCAAGGATGCCAGCCAAGTTGGGCTGGAAATTCAGCTTGATCAGTTGAGATTGAGGCATAACACTTTAAGAAATTATTAGTAATGCTCCATCTTTGTAAGACTTGCATTTTGATAGGCCACTTATCGTTTGTTTCATGCAAAATTTCAACAGCAACTTCTGATTGGTTTTGAACTTTTCCAGGGGCAAATGCCACAGTGCCATGAATGGCCCACTGCTGAAAATTAGTTTCCTGAGGAAAAGTTTTCCCCTTAAAACTAACTTGATTATTCCTAATTCGACCAGCCCATGGTGCCATCAAATACCAGCCACCAATTAATGGATGATCTCCCTGTTCTCCCAGGATTTGTAAATCATCTTTGAACCATGCTGTGGCACGTCCACCATTAATCGGATCAATTACTAATTTGTGATCACCACTAGCTATTTCAATTGTCATTTCAAATCCTTAGGCTTTGAAAAGAAAATATGTGATTAAGAAGTTCGTGATTTTCGACTAGTTATCGCATCAGCTGTTGCTGCTAACAAAAGCACGCCACCTGTAATAGCAAGATTTAAACCAGATGCTAAACCGATAAGTCCCAAACCGTTATCAATAACCGCAATAACAAATCCACCAATAACCGCATCGCTGAGTCGACCGCGTCCACCAAACAAACTCACTCCCCCAACAACGGCTGCAGCAATTGCGTTTAACACAATTGATCTACCAGCTGCTGCATCAACAGATGCTTGGCGAGAAGCCATAAGAATTCCTGCAATTCCTGCAAAAGAAGATGAGATCATGAACACTTTGATGCGCACTCGACTTACTTGAATACCTGCACGTCTGGCGGCTTCTGCATTACCACCGACTGCATAAACATGTCTTCCAAATTTTGTTCTATTTAACACAAATGTTCCTGCGGCTAAAAGTATTAATACAATTGGAACAACATAAGGAACACCTTTCAAAGAAGTAACTGCTGGATTTGCGCCACGTTCTAAGTTTAGGAAACTAACAAAGCCGGCACCAACAATCAATATTGTTAAGGAACGAAATACTAAAATTCCCATAGGTTTATTTAGTTGCCCTGATGTAGTTCTTTGTCTTCGTGAATATAGTGCTGATCCCACATAAAGTACAAAGATTACGGCTAACAAAATCCACCCAAATGCTATCGGCATTGGAGTATTCATAATTGCCAGAATTGGTGGTGCATCTATTCCAATTAGTCCACCTTTACCAACCACTACAAGTTGTAAACCTTGAAAAGCTAAAAATGCTGCCAAGGTAACCACAAACGAGGGAATCCCGACTTTGGCTACTAACAACCCAATCAAGAATCCAATTAACATTCCTAAGGAAATTGCAATAATTACCGCAAGAGGCCAAGCCACACCGTAGTTAGACATAGATATGGCCAGAAAAGCAGCCGATAAACCAGCAGTAACTCCTGCTGCTAAATCAATTTCACCCAGTAATAAAACAAAAGTTAAACCCATGGCCAATGTTGTTACGGTGGCTGTTTGGGTTAGAAGATTGGCAAAGTTAATAGGTTTCAAAAAAATTGGGTTTGCTACAGCAAAAATTGTGGCAAGAATCATTAATCCCAACAGGGCAGGTAGTGACCCTGTTTCTCCGCCTTTTACTCTGGCAATGTAATTGCGACCAGCATCAAGAAAAGATCCTTCGTTACCTGTTTGAATATTTGTTTGATTACTCATTTACACACCAACTTCTTGAGTTTTAGCACCAGTGATGTAACCAACAACATCTGCTTGACTAGTTTCAGATTTCTTAACAGCTGCAGTCATTTTTCCCAAGTAAAGAACATAAATGCGATCTGCCACTGCGAATACATCTTGCAAATTGTGGGAAATAATGATGACTGCTTTACCAGAATCTGCCAATCTTCTTACCAGTTGTAAAACCTGTTCAGTTTGAGCAACACCTAAAGCTGCTGTTGGTTCATCCAAAATAACAACTTTGTTGTTCCATAACACAGCTCGAGCAATTGCCACAGTTTGTCTTTGACCACCAGATAGACGAGCTACTTTTTGTCTTACAGATTTAACAGTTCTAACTGACAGAGAGGTCAGAGTATCTGCAGCTTTTGATTCCATGGCACCTTCATCAAGCACACCTGTATGAGCTTTTTCTCTACCTAAAAACATATTGTGCACAATGTCTAAGTTGTCACATAAAGCCAAATCCTGGTAAACAACATCAATACCTAAATCAGATGATTGGCGTGGACTTTTTAATTCAACTGGGTTACCTTCAAAAAGTATTGTTCCTTGATCATAAGGTTGAATTCCTGCTAAACCTTTAATAAGTGTTGATTTACCGGCACCGTTATCTCCAACTAGAGCGGTTACCTCACCGGCACGAACAGAAAAGTTAACATCTTTCAAAACTTCAACTGGACCAAAATTTTTCTTAACATTCTTTAATTCAATTACTGGAGTCTCAGTAGACAAGAAATTCTCCCCTTAAATTCAAATGCCCTTTATTACATATTTGGTCTTGACACCCTATAACAGGTGTCAAGACCAAATATAACTATCTATAAATCAGATCTTAGGAAAGACCGATTTCTGTACACTTTGCTGCTGCGGCGCCGGTGCAAACATCTGCTGCCATTAGACCACTGCGATCAAGTGCTGCTTTGAAACCATCAAGTGATGCTGCATCTGCATACAACGCTTGTGGTGTAGCTGCTTGGAAAGGTGTTCCGTCAGCCAATTGTTTATTGGTTGCTGGGGTTTCACCCTTCAAGATTGCGATTGCCAATTCAGCTGCTGTTGAAGCTTCAACTAAGTAATCTTTGAAGACAGTCATACATTGCTTGCCTGACAATACGTTGTTCATTCCTTCTTTAGAAGCATCTTGACCTGAAACTGGAACGGTCAATTTGTTCTTATCAAGGATTGCGATTGCAGCTGCTGCGTTGGTGTCGTTTGCTGACACAACTGCGTCAACTTTTCCACCGTTTGCAGTAAGTGCTTGTTCAAAGTTGGTACCAGCTTTGGCACCATCCCATGTTCCGTCTGGACGCTTTGCGCCAAGTTTTGCCTTGTCAACTTCAACACCAGCAGCTTTTAATGCTGTGTCGTAGCCTTCAGCAAACATTGCAGCGTTACCGTCTGTTGGATCTCCATCAAGGAAAATCAATTGAGCAGTCTTTGGATCTTTACCAGCATCACCAAGACACTTAATGATTCCTTCGCCTTGAAGTGTTCCAACTGTTACGTTGTCAAATGAAACGTAGTAGTCAACACCTTCAATTGGACGATCGTAAGCAATGGTTGGTACACCTTGAGCCTTGGATTTGGCTGCAACTTGTGCGCCAGCACCTTGGTAATCGGTGATAATCATTACGTTGCAACCTGATGCAAGCATTTGATCACCAATGGTGAGCATCTTTGCAGTGTCGCCTTCAGCATTTTGAATGTCGGTTGTAAAACCGGCTGCTTCTAATGCTTCTTTTAGTGCTGGACGATCTCCATTTTCCCAACGTGGGGAAGATGCAGAATCTGGCAAAATTACACAAGCTAGACCACTTGCAGCAGCTGCTGCTGTGTCTTCGCTTGCAGCGGTATCGCTACCACTTGAACATGCTGCTAATAAAAGAGCTGCTGCAGCGGTAACTGCAACTACTCCGAAAGAGCGTTTTAACACTCAGTTCTCCTTTGTTTTGTTGGACATGATTTAAAACAAATAAAGTTTTTGACTTTATTTATTTCAAACCAAGTATGTGGTCAATCGCTAACTGATCGAGTCTCTCGTTAAAGTAACCACGGTCAGCCAGTTTGTCGGCGTCAAATACCTCCTGTTTCAACTTGTTAGCTGAATCTGAGGAATAACCTCCGACAGTTGGTAGTGCTAATGAATCATGACCGGAAACTTTATGAGCAGCCTGCACATCGGGATCTGCATCATAAGCACGTGCTTTTTCAGCAAGTGCTAAATAGTTTCGCATCGAATTCTTAGCAAATTCCCAAATTCCATCGCCATGTTCACTGCGATACGGACGGGAATCAAAATGTTTAGGACCGGCATAACCAGTCTTTTCTAGTAATCTAACTAAGAAGAAATTATCTTTAATTCCTTCTGAACCAAAACGAAGATCTTGGTCATAACGACCAATCTTTTGATCGTTTAAGTCGATGTGGAATAACTTCTTTTGCCAAATAGCTTGAGCTACACCTTGGTAGAAAGAAAGTCCTGCCATGGTTTCGTGTGCAACTTCAGGATTCAAACCAACCATGCTTGGGTCTTCCAGTGTTTCAATAAATGCCATCATGTGACCAATTGTTGGTAAGAAAGTATCGCCTCTTGGTTCATTTGGTTTTGGTTCAAGTGCCATGCGCATCTTGTAGCCGTTGTCTTTTATGTAACCAATAAAGAAGTTCAGTGCTTCTCTATATCTTTCTAACGCATCAAGTGGATATTTTGAACCGGCTGCTTCAACACCTTCACGACCGCCCCAAAAAACTGCGGTTGGTGCACCAAATTCTGCTCCGACATCAAGTGCTTTCAAAACTTTTTGTATTGCATACTTTCTGATTTGAGGATCATTTGAAGTAAACGCACCGTCTTTGAAAACGGGGTGAGTAAATAAGTTTGTGGTAGCCATCGAAACCACAACACCTGAATCATCTAATGCTTTTCTGAAATCTTTTTTTATTTTGTCTTGTTCAGCAACTGATGAACCGTAAGGAAGTAAGTCATCGTCATGAAATGAAACTCCCCAAACATTTAATTCACCAAGTTTTCTGACAAAATCTGCTGGGTAAATTGGCGGTCTAGTTGCTTCTCCAAATGGATCGCGACCTGAATGACCAATTGTCCATAATCCGAAAGCAAACTTGTCTTCTTTTTTTGGAGTCATTGAAATACCCACAAATGCCTCATTTCGATTTTATTAATTGCGAATTTTTCGCTATAACCGACAACTCTGTAAACCTACCCTGAGGTACTTGAGCCTCGCTACTTGAGTTGATTAAAATTGAGCCACAATTCGGTTACTTTTCCATAACTTTTCGTCACTCTAAATGCAGAATCAGGCAAAACTCCCTTGAAAAGCCTCTCGATAAGCTTTTCTGATTGATTCTTGAAAGTTCACTTGTTTGATAACACTTCCTTTTAAATCCCAAAGCGGTGGATTTAATTCCCCACTTAAGGCCCAGGCCGCTTGGCGTGCTGCCCCATCGGCAACATATTCAGCAGCTGGTGGAATGTGAACCGGCACATTAAATAGAGTGGCCGCGATTTCTTGCACTGCTTTTGAAGCAGCTGCCCCACCAATTAAAACAACTCTGTTTGGTTTTGTGCCTTTCCCAAAATTAGTTATGACATCACTTGCTTCAGCAAGTGAGCACAGCATTCCTTCAATACAAGCGCGAGCAAAATTTGCTGGGGTCATATTGCTTCTAGTTAATCCGTGTAAAGATCCTTTTGCGTTAGGTAAATTGGGAGTTCTTTCTCCATCCAAATAAGGCAACAAAACTATTCCCTCAGATCCTGGTTTTGCACTCAAAGCTAATTCTGCAAATTGATCCAATGAAACATTCAAAACTGCAGCACCTGCATTAATTACGCGGGCAGCATTTAAGGTGCACGCTAAAGGTAAATATTTTCCTGTGGCATCAGCAAATCCTGCGATAACTCCACTGGCATCATTCGTGGGATTATCAGAAACAGTGTAAGCAGTTCCTGAGGTGCCCAGAGAGATGACAATGTCACCAGTTGTAGCACCTAATCCCAATGCAGCAGCCATGTTGTCACCAGTTCCAGGTGCAACAGCAATTCCAGTTGTGGTCTGACCAATAATTTCATTTGGGGAAGCAACTCTGGGAAGTTGAACTTCTTTACCTAAGGCAAGTTTTAATAAATCTTTTCGGTATTCGTTTGTTTGTGCTGACCAATATCCGGTACCTGAGGCATCTCCCCTGTCAGTAACAAATTCATCTGGGGTGCCCATCAATTGCCAAGTTAACCAATCATGGGGCAGCATTACCCCGCTAACTTTGGCAGCATTAGTTGGTTCACTATTAGCAAGCCAACGAAGTTTAGACACAGTAAAAGCAGCAACAGGAACAGAACCAATTGCTTGAGCCCATTTATCTGGGCCACCAAAGTCTTTAATTAATTCCGTAGCAGCATCAGCAGATCTAGTGTCATTCCACAACAGGGCATCTCGAACTACTTGTTTATTGTCATCAACCACAACCATGCCGTGTTGTTGTGCACCGATTGAAATTGCGGCAACGTCATCCAATAATCCCTTACTTGAGGATGTTAATTCACTTAACCATTTACTGGGTGAAATTTCTGTGCCATCAGGATGAGTACCACGACCTTCGCGAATCAATTCACCAGTTACTGCATCTCGCACCACAATTTTTACCGACTGAGTTGAAGAATCAACCCCTGCAACTAATTTTCGTGACATATCTTAAGAAGCAGCTAATTGTCGTAGCACGTAAGGCAAGATTCCACCGTGACGGAAATAATCAGCTTCACCAGGTGTATCAATTCTTACTTTCGCCTTAAAAGTTTTGGTTCCACTTTTACCTGTCGCAGTTAGGGCAACGTTTTGTGGAATTTTGCCGTTATTTAATTCTTCGATGCCCACAATGTCAAAAGTTTCTGATCCATCTAAACCTAACTTTTCCGCGTTTTCATCGTTAATAAATTGCAACGGCAATACGCCCATTCCAACTAAATTACTTCTATGAATTCTTTCGTAGGATTCTGCTATTACTGCTTTGACTCCCAGTAGTGCTGTGCCCTTAGCTGCCCAGTCTCTTGATGACCCTGAACCATATTCGGCTCCAGCAATAATAATTAAAGAAGTTTTGTCAGTTAGATAATCAATGCTGGCATCATAAATTGTGTCTTGTTGATTCTTTTTAAAGTTGAAGGTAAATCCGCCTTCAACATCTTTAAGAAGTTTGTTTTTAAGTCTGATATTGGCAAAAGTTCCCCGAATCATCACTTCATGATTACCGCGTCTTGACCCGTAAGAGTTGAAATCTTTCTTATCAATTCCATGTTGAGTTAGGTATTTTCCGGCAGGTGAATCAGCTTTAATACTTCCCGCTGGTGAAATGTGGTCAGTTGTTACCGAGTCACCTAACCAGGCAAGTACCCGAGCACTACTTATATCTGAAACTTTTCCAGGAGTTTTGGGCATGTTTTCAAAGTAAGGGGGTTTTCTGACATAGGTACTGGAATTAGACCAAGTAAATGTTTTACCTGTTGGAGTGGAAAGTTTTTGCCACTTTTCGTCACCCTTGAAAACATTGGCGTAACGTTTGGTGAACATGTCAGAATCAATTGCACTTTTAATTACCTCAAGAATTTCTTGAGTTGATGGCCACACGTCTTTCAAATAAATTGCTTTACCAGCTTCACTTGTACCAAGTGGATCATTATTTAAATCAATATTCATTGTTCCAGCAATTGCGTAGGCCACAACCAAAGGAGGAGAGGCTAAATAGTTCATTTTTATATCAGGGTTGATGCGTCCTTCAAAGTTTCTATTACCACTCAAAACTGATACCGCAGCTAAGTTAGCCTGATTAATTCCAGCACTTATCGGTTCTTGTAAAGGTCCACTATTACCAATACAAGTAGTGCAACCATAGCCAACTAAATCAAAACCTAATTTGTTTAAATACGGGCTTAAACCGGATTTGTTCAAATAATCAGTTACAACTTGAGAACCTGGGGCCAGTGTAGTTTTTACCCAAGGCGCTCTGCTTAAACCAAGTTCAACTGCTTTTTTAGCAAGTAATCCAGCACCAATCATTACTTCTGGATTTGAAGTATTAGTGCACGAAGTGATTGCAGCAATTACTACTGCACCGTGCTTTAAAATCATTTTTTCACCATCAAGTGAGACTTCTATTTCTTTATTTACCTCATTGGTATAGGTAGGTAAAACTTTATTGAAATTTTCTTTAGCATTTCTTAATGCCACACGATCTTGTGGTCTCTTTGGTCCAGCGATGGAGGGTTCAATTGTTGATAAATCTAATTCAAGATTTTCTGAAAATCTTGGTGCATGATTAGGGTCTAACCATAAACCTTGTGCTTTGGCGTAAGTTTCAACCAAAGCCAATTGGTCAGCACTTCTGCCAGTAAATTTTAAGTAATCGATTGTTTGATTATCTATAGGAAAAATTGCTACGGTAGAACCATATTCAGGACTCATGTTTCCGATAGTTGCGCGATTAGCAAGTGGAACAGCTGAACATCCTGCTCCATAAAATTCCACAAACTTTCCAACCACACCATGTTTACGTAACAACTCAGTGATTGTTAAAACTAAATCTGTAGCGGTTACACCTTCTTTTAGTGCACCAGTTAATTTAAACCCAACAACTTTAGGAATTAACATGCTTACTGGTTGGCCTAACATCGCAGCTTCTGCTTCGATGCCACCCACTCCCCAACCAAGTACACCTAAACCATTAACCATGGTGGTGTGTGAATCGGTTCCCACCAAAGTGTCTGGGTAAACCATTCCATTTCTTTCAAAAACAACTCTGGCTAAGTTTTCAATGTTTACTTGATGCACAATTCCAGTTCCGGGTGGTACTACTTTAAATTCAGAGAAAGCACTTTGTCCCCAGCGCAGGAATTGGTATCTTTCTTGATTTCTTTCATACTCAAGATCAACATTTATTTTTAAGGCCATATTTGATCCAAATGCGTCAGCAATAACAGAATGATCAATCACAAGTTCAGCTGGTGCTAAAGGATTTACTTTCTGGGGATCTCCACCTAAATCAATCATTGCTTCACGCATTGTTGCTAAATCAACAATTGCTGGAACTCCCGTGAAATCTTGCAGGATTACTCGAGCTGGGGTGTAAGGAATTTCTATACTTGGCTCAGCTTTTTCATCCCAGTTGGCAACTGCGTTGATGTGATCTTTGGTTATGTTCACACCATCTTCGGTGCGCAATAAATTTTCTAAAAGTATTTTTAGACTGAAAGGCAAGGTTTTAGCACCAGGAATTTTATCAAGGGCAAATATTTGACTGGAGCGATTATTAAAACTTAGAGTTTGCAAGGCTCCGAAAGTGTTTATACTCATCTATCCCTCAGTTTTATCAATAACCAAACACTATCAGTGGGAAGAAAAAAGACTTATTCGTGCACCAAAACTGCCACGGATTCTAAATGGTGGGTCATGGGAAACAAATCAAATGCCACAACTGTTTCAAGTCTCCAGCCATACTTTTTGGCGATTAAAACGTCTCTGGCTAATGCTGCTGGGTCACAAGCAATATAGATAATTTTTTGCAATGTTTGGGCACATATTTGTTGCATCACATTTTGACCCGCACCAGATCTTGGTGGATCAAGCACCACCACATCAAACTTAGTTTTTACTGACCTAATCCATCGGTCTACCCGATCACTCACCACTTGCACATTTTTGAAATCTTTCAAATTTGTTTTGGCATTTTGGGCAGCATTTCTATCTGCTTCAACCACAAAACCTGTTGCCTGTGGAAATTCTTGTAACAAAGAGTGAGCCAACACTCCTACTCCGGCATAAAGATCAGCAAATGAGTCAACTTTTAGTCCAGAAATTAATTTTTTGATCTGGTTACTCAAAACTGAAGCAGCCCCAGGGTGTACTTGCCAAAACCCATCCCCTGCTACGGCGAAGTCATGACCGTCTACTTCTTGAACAGCATTGGGAGCACTAGGTGTTCTTTTCTCAACTGGGTAAACAATTGTTTCATCTTTAGATTTCACAATTAATATTTCTTCTCCGATGTTGCCTTCAGGTAAGTTTTTTAAAACATCGTTTATTGAGTTGTTCGCAATTAAGCACTTATCTATTACTTGGACTTCGTGTGAACGAGTTTTCCTAAATCCCCATTTACCTTGTTCATTTGCAACTAAGCGAATTCTGGTTCGCCAGTTATAGTCACTGGGCTCAACTGAGTTAATGGAACAAATTTCTTTAGCGTTAGGAACTTGTCCAAATCTTTCAAGTTGTTCCACAAGCACTGCTAATTTAAGTTCTCTTTGAAATGTGGGGTTAACATGCTGCCAATCACAACCACCGCAACCATCAGGTTTGAAGAATTCACATTTTGGTTCAATACGGTGCGGCGAAGCTGAAATAACTTTTATTGTTTGAGCAAACCAGGATCTTTTACCAGGTGCCAGTGAAACTAGTTTTACTTCCACAGTTTCCCCAGGTAATGCATGTCTAACAAATACGACAACACCATCATGTCTTGCCACACATAAACCACCGTGGGCCACTTTTTCGATATTTAAAGTAAGTAAATCTCCTGGGTTCACGGTGCTAGGGGCGACGCAGATTCTGAACTACCGGACGAGGATTTTTCTCCTTGACGTTTTCACTTGATATTAGTTGCCAGGGAACACTTACAACCATTACTCCTGGAGTGAAGAGTAAACGAGATTTTAATCTCAGCGCAGATTGATTGTGAAGTAACTGCTCCCACCAGTGTCCCACTACATATTGCGGAACAAAAATAGAAATCACATCTCGAGGGCTTTCTCTCTTAATACTTTTTACATAATCAAGAATTGGTCTTGTTACTTCTCTAAACGGAGAATCCAAAACTTTTAAAGGAATTGGAATTTCAAGTCTTTCCCAATCAGCTTTTAAATCCTCAGTCTCTTGGTGATCTACTAACACAGTTACTGCTTCCAGTGTGCTCGGGCGAGTGGCTCGGGCATAGTAAATTGCCCTTAAAGTTGGCTTGTGCATTTTTGAAACTAAAACAATTCCATGAATTCGACTGGGAAGAGTTTGGTTATCTTCAGCATCTAATTTAAGTTCCTCACTGACTTTCTTGTAATGCGAATAAATTGAACCCATAAGTGTTATTAAAATCGGAATAATTAATACAACTAGCCAAGCACCCGTGGTAAATTTTGTGATTAAAACGATTATTAATACGGAAAAAGTAAAAAAGAAACCAATAGCGTTTATTGTTCTTGACATAACCATTTTTGATCTTGCTGTTTCATCGGTTGTTAACTTAATATTTTTAGTCCAGTGAATAATCATGCCAAGCTGTCCAAAGGAAACAGATGTAAATACGGCAAGAATATATAACTGAATTAACCTAGTAACGTTTGCATCGAAAATATAGACTGAAATAGCTGAGGTTGCACCCAAAAATAGAATTCCGTTACTAAAAGCTAATCGATCTCCCCTGTTATGTAATTGCCTTGGAAGAAAACGATCTTGCGAAAGAATCGATGTTAAAACAGGAAATCCATTGAATGCAGTATTAGCTGCTGCTATTAAAATTAATGCCGTTGCAACAGCAACTATTAATGTGCCGAGAGAAAAATTACCAAATGTTGCTTCAGAAATCTGAACAATAACAGTTTTTTGTTGCGCACCCTCTGGCAGACCAATTAAGTTCTCATTTTTATCTGTAACTTTAACACCAGTTTTTAAAGCAAGAATCGTAATTGCCATAAAAAGAGAAACAGAAATAATACCTAATAGAGTTAAAGTCTTAGCTGCATTTTCACTCTTTGGTTTACGAAACGCCGGAACCCCATTTGAAATCGCCTCAACGCCAGTAAGTGCACTACATCCAGATGAAAATGCTCTAGCAAATAAAAACACCAGTGCTATTCCGGCAATAGATCCCTGCTCAGATATGGTCCAATTTGCACTTTCGGCCTTGAGAACATTTCCCTGGGCAGTTTTGATTATTGCCCAAACGGTGACAAATGCGATACTGGCCATAAAAAAATACGCGGGAATGGCAAATAAAAATCCTGAATCTTTTAAGCCTCTTAGATTCATTACCGTAATTAAAACAATGAGCGCAAACGCTATGAACATTCCATTATTACCTGCTGTTGGAAATACAGAAATTAAGTTATCTTTAGCAGCAGAAACAGAAACTGCAACGGTCATAATATAATCAACCATCAATGAACTTGCCACAATTAATCCAGGTTTTCTACCTAAATTTTTAGTGACAACTTCATAATCTCCGCCACCACTTGTATATGCTCTAACGTTCTGACGGTATGACATAATTACAACAACCATTATTAATGCAACTGCGAGTGCGATCCAAATAGTTGAATTAATGAGTGCAATTCCGCCAACAGCAAGCACAATTAATATTTCTTGAGTCGCGTATGCATTGGAAGATAAATTTGATGATGCGAAGACAGGAAGAGCAATTCTCTTAGGCAATAAAGTGTCACCTAATTTGTCGCTTCGAAGTGCACGACCTAATAGCAAACGCTTGATTGAAGTTGTCAGATCAGCCACAATTCCTCACATTACGCAACAAACCTGCTCGAAGCCAATAACCACTCCACGAGTTAAGACAGATTTACCTGTAACGTGATGGTTAACAGCTAGCCGCTCAAAGGAATATTCCCAAGTGCACGTAGTGATTATGGGTTGTGGACGAGTGGGCTCTGCCTTATCACTTCGTCTAATTGAACTTGGCCATTCAGTTGCAATTATTGATAAAGACGAATCTGCGTTCGTAGCTCTGGGTGAAAATTTCCCTGGACAAAAAATTTTAGGTGTTGGATTCGATCGTGACACTTTAATTGAGTCTGGGATAGAAAAAGCGCAAGCATTTGCTGCAGTTTCTTCCGGTGATAATTCAAATATTGTTTCTGCAAGAGTTGCTCGAGAAAACTTTAACGTTCCCCTAGTTGTTGCCAGAATTTATGATCCACGTAGAGCAAAAGTTTATGAGCGTTTAGGGATTCCAACAGTTGCAAGTGTTGCTTGGACAACTGATCAAGTATTAAGAAGATTACTACCTTTAGGTGCCCAAGAAGAATGGCGTGACCCGAGTGGAAACGTTGTCTTGGCTCAGGTTTATTTATCTCCAAAGTGGATTGGGAAAAGAGTTGGGGAATTATCGGAATCAGCTAAAGTACGAGTTGCGCTGATAAGTAGATTTGGTGGCGCAATTTTGCCTAATCGTGACACTGTTTTACAAGAAGGCGATTTGATTCACGCAATTTATGAAGTTAAAGATAGAGACTTAGTTGAAAATGTATTTGCTAGCGGACCAAAGGAATAATTAAATGTTGATTGTTATTGCAGGTGCAGGAAATGTGGGCCGCGCTATTGCAAGAGATTTGATAAAAAACGGACACGACGTGACTGTGATTGATGACGATCCGGAAGCAATTGCAAGTGCTAAGAAATCTGGTGCCAAAACAGTTCTAGCTGATGCTTGTGAACCAGATGCACTTGATGAAGCCAATCTTTCCAAAGCACAAATAGTTGTGGCTGCAACAGGAGATGACAAAGTCAATTTAGTTGTTTCACTACTTGCGAAAACTGAATACGGTGTGCCCAGAGTAGTAGGTAGAGTAAATCATCCAAAAAATGAATGGCTATTTGGAGAAGCATGGGGTGTAGATTTTTCTGTGTCTACTCCACAGATGATGACAGCTTTAGTTGAAGAAGCTGTAACAATTGGGGAACTAGTCAAATTATTTTCACTTCGCCAATCTGGTTCTGATTTGTTAGAAGTAACTCTTCCTAGTGACTCACCAGTAGTTGGAAAACGTGTTGGAGATGTTGAGTGGCCAATAGATACAGCACTCGTTGCAATTTTGCGTGATAGAAAAGTTATTACTCCTCATCCTGATGATCCATTAGAGGCAGGAGATGAATTACTTGTGGTGGCAACAAGTGCGCAACAACCAATATTAAGGGAATTACTTTGCTGTAAATAGTTTTATTTTATTTTTGCTCTAGCAGTTTGCACAATCTGATAAGTCAACCAAACAGAAAATAAATAAAGTGGCCAGCCCATAAATATTTTTACAGATCCAAGTAAAGCAACACTGTCATTTAAGTACAACGGGATTTGAACAACCAAGCGTATTCCAAATACCGCAACCCAAATCCAAGTCACAATTGTGTAAGCCCGAACCAACAATGGATGCTTTAACCAACCTGAGGTATCCCCTACTAAGGAGCCAACCAAGTAACCAATCAATGGTTTCCTAATTAACACGGAAACTAGCAATGCAAATCCGTAAACTGCATTAGTGATTATTCCAGTCAAAAAGAAGTTACTGGCATCTTTTGTTCTCCAGGTTATTAAGACAGAAATTGATAAACCTACAAACCCACTTAGTACTTGAGTTAGAGGCTTTCTTTCAATTAACCGGATTAACAAAAGAATTCCACCAAGAATTAAAGCAGCAATTAGTGCGTTATTTAGATTTTGCTGAAAGACAAAAATCAAAATAAACAGCATGGAAGGTAAACCTGAGTCAACTAATCCGCGCCAGCCACCAATTGCCTTACTTAATAATTCTTTTTCACCCATATTTTCATTAGTACTCAATTAACGCGCCTCATTACTTAAGATTCTATAAACTGGATTATGTAGGCAAGGTTTACCTGACAAAAAGGTGATTCGACCTTCTACTTCAATTCTGGTTCCAGGTTCAACACCTTTGACGTGTTTACGTCCTTGCCAAATAACAATTAAACTTCCCGAACCATCAAAGACTTCAACTTCATAGGTTGGCACTTGAGTATTTGGGCGAACAGTCGCAGATTTAACAACACCTGTTACTTGAATTGTTTCACCACGCTCCACTTCTTCAATAAGAGTTGATCCTCTTATTTCAGAGTTGAGCGATAATTCATAAGCTGCTAACTCTTCATCAGAAGCATAAAAACCTCTCAACCAAGTTTTAAATTTAGAAGCTTTTTTCATTCTCCAGTTGATCCGTATCCACCAGTGGCTCGTTCAGAGTCAGGCAGTTGATTAACAACTTTAAATTGTGCATTCTCAACTTTCTGAATCACAAGTTGTGCCACTCGATCCCCTTTTTTGACTTGAAAACTTTCCGCTAAATCATGATTTATTAAAACCACACCAATTTCGCCACGATAACCAGCATCAATTGTTCCCGGAGTATTGACAACACTAATGCCATTTTTAAGCCCTAAGCCAGAACGAGGATGAACTAATCCAACGTAACCAGAAGGTATTGCAATAGCTATACCTGTTTTAACTAGCGCTCTTTGACCAGGTGCTAGAACCAGTTCACTAATCGAATAAAGATCTGCTCCCGCATCACCTGGCTTTGCGTAAGTTGGAATTACCGCATCATCATCAAGTTTGGTAACCAATATTTCTAAAGCAAGAGGTGCTGACATATATCTGAGATTACTTCTCTGGCAGGGTTAACTCATGAACCAGTTGCTGTTTCGTGAGAAATTAACACCACCGCTTTGGGGTTGGGTTGCTTTAACTGGCTTTTCACTTATGTTGGCAATCTCGGTGAGCGCGGTATTCGGAAACTTTGTGGCCATCATCGTGTTTCTTATTCTGGATGTGCTATTTATATTCATTGCTATTAGATTTTCCCCAGTCATCAAAGTAGATGACCAGTACCTTTACGCCAACAAAGCCAAATTGCCCCTGAAAATAATCAGCCAAGCAACCAGTCTCAACGCCAGGCAAACCACAAAAATTCGTGGAGTTGATGCTGATCCTAAATGTTTTAGTGCCACTAGTCCTTTGATCAATACTGCTATCAGGATTGACTTTGAGGATGTAGCTGATCCTCATACTTACTGGTTGTTATCAACCAGGAAGCCCGAGCAACTCTCAAAAGTACTTAACCAAAACGTTTAATCTAGAATATTCCTATGGCAAAGAAAACAAAAAAGAAGAATAATTCAAGTGGAATTGTTGTTTCCCTAGTAGTTTTACTTGCCACGTTCTTGGCTAGAAAAATTCTCACCAAAAGCTACACCAAAGTTATGGGACAAACACCACCTAAATCAGGTGACACCGATCAACCAATTGGCCGAGTTTTAACTTGGACTGCCTTGAGCACAATTGCGTTAGCTGCCGTTGAGGGCCTAGTTCAAAAATATTTAGGAAAAAATAAGTTCTAAGCACACTCAATGCAAACAGCTTTGCCTTTTGTTTCTTTAGCAATTCTGGATCTATGCATAACCAAGAAGCATTTTATGCAAGTAAATTCATCTGCCTGTTTTGGTAGAACTCTGACTGTTAATGATTCATCAGATAAATCAGCACCAGGTAACTCAACTGAATCTGAAACATCGTTCTCATCAACTTCAACTTGAGGGTTGGTTGCTTCAGCTCGTTGCGCTTTTAAATCTTCGAGCGAATCTTCGGCTAACTCTTCATCCGTTTTTCGGGGGGCGTCGTAATCTGTTGCCACGTTCTTTTACTCACCTCTACTGTTTTTATTATCTTTTTCTCTACCGCGTGGATAATGCCCTATAACTACCCTGTCGCGCGACTCCAAAACATGGCGAGTCGTGCCACACTCATCACATTCAATAAGTGTGTCCGCAGGAGAACTACTGGCACTTAGGGAGGACAATCTAATACATGCCTATTTATGAACTAGACGGCCGTAGGCCAACAATCGACTCCAGCGCATTTATCCACCCAGAAGCTGTCTTAATTGGCGATGTTCGAGTTGGGAAACGAACCAGCATTTGGCCCACCGCTGTTTTAAGGGGTGACTCCAGTTACATTTCTATTGGTGATGAGACTTCAATTCAAGATGGCACAATAATTCACTGCCAAACAAACAATCCCACAATTATTGGATCTCGTTGCGTAATTGGACATAACACTCATCTTGAAGGATGTGTAGTGGAAGACAAATGTTTAATTGGTTCTGGATCAACAGTTTTAGAAGAAGCAATTATTAAATCTGGTGCACTGGTCGCAGCACAATCATTAGTTCCCCCCAAAAAAATTGTGCCGGCAAGATCACTAGCCATGGGTGTGCCTGTCAAAATTAGAGAAAACTCAGTTGAGGAAAATATTTTTGAAGATGGTGTTGAGCACTACCTACATTTATGCGATTTATATAAACGATCTATGAAAAGAATTGACTAAAAATACTTCTTTGATAATTTAGAAACTAATTGATCCACTTCATCAAATAAATCAGCATTTGCTCCCAAAGACCAATCTCCACCTAATTTATTTCCAGCCAATCCACCCACTCTTCCACCAGCTTCAGTGACGATAAGAGATCCTGCTACAAAATCCCAAGGGTAAAGTCCAAACTCGTAATAAGCATCAAGTCTTCCAGCGGCAACGTAGCAAAAATCAAGTGCTGCTGCACCTGCTCGTCTTACATCTCGAGCTATTACCACTATCTCTGCTAACAGCGCACCTTGTTTTTTTCGTCTTTCAGCTTCATAACCAAATCCAGTTGCAAGCAATGCTTTATCAATTGAGGCACCAGAATTTGTTTGTAATTTCTTTTTAACGCCATCATGCAAAACAAATGAGCCGCCGCCCTTAATGGCATAAAAAGTTTCATGCAATAAAGGAGCAGCAACTACCCCAACTTGTATTTCTCCATCAACTTCAACACCTATTGAGATCGCCCAATATGGATGGTTATAAAAGTAATTAACGGTGCCATCAATTGGGTCAATAATCCATTTCACATTCGAAGGATTTTCTGGAGGAAGAGCTGTTCCTTCTTCTCCTAAAAATGAATCATTTGGTCTGACATCTTTTACTCTTTGCACAATATGTCGCTCGGCTGCTTTATCCATCTCGGTAACTAAATCAACAGGAGTTGATTTAGATTCATAAGCCATATTTTCAGGTCGTTGATTGACAAGAATTTCACTTGTGGATTTAGCTATATCCAAAGCAAGTGCTAATAAAGATTGATTTAACGACTCAGTCACACCACCTATCTTGCCTCTAGTCGCCCACGAAGTAGCGTTGAGGTGTGTTAACGAAATATAGAAACATTCTTACGCTTCCTGGTGCTCGTTCATTCCTTCTGGCCGGCTTAATTGCTCGCTTTCCAATCTCCATGTATGGGCTAGGCGCAGTTCTTCTAGTTCAATCAAGAACTGGTTCGTATTTCACAGCCGGTGTAGTTTCTGCATCTTTTGCCATAGCTGCTGCAGTCGGTGGACCAATAACTTCACGATTGGTAGATCGACTAGGTCAAAACAAATTAATTCCTATTCTATTATCCCTTCACGTTTCTACACTTTTAATAATGATTTACCTAATTATTAATGATGCAAACCTAGTTTTTGTGATAATTCTTGGAGTTATTTCAGGAGCAAGTGAACCTACTATTGGTCCATTTATTAGAGCGCGATGGAAAAAAGCAGCAAGAAATAGGCAGCAAGAAAATACTGCTTTTGCTATGGAGAGTGTGATTGATGAAGTTATATTTATTTTTGGGCCACCAATTGTTACCTTTTTGTGCGTTGTATTTTATGACGCTTCCGGATTATTGCTAGCAGCAATTTTGGTCGCATTAGGCGGTATTTGGTTATCTGGCCAAAAGAAAACTCAACCAGAAATTCACATTGTTGGTGCACAACGAGGTAAATCAGCACTGAAATATCCAGGGGTTATTTCATTGTTCTTGGTTTATATTTTGCTAGGTGCAGTATTTGGAGCTGCTGAAGTTATTGCGGTGGCGTTTAGTCGTGAAAAGGGAAGCCCTGAACTTGCTGGTGCTTTAATTACTGCTTGGTCTGTTGGATCACTTGCCGCTGGAATTTCCATGGGGGCAATTCATTTCAAAAACAAGCTTTCTCACCGATTTTTGATCTCATCTTTTTTCTTCGCTATTTCTTTAGTGCCTTTACCTTTCATTTCAACCATGCCAGCACTCTTCGTAGTACTTTTGATTTCTGGTTTAGCAATTTCACCAGTACTGATTTCGGGCTACACCCTGATTGGTCAACTAGTTCCCCAAAACCAATTAACTGAAGGTTTTGCTTGGGCAAACACTGGAGCAGGATTAGGAATTGCATTGGCTTCAGCAATCGCAGGTTGGATAATTGATAACAGTGGTGCGCAAGTTGCGTTCTGGGTTGTGGCAGCTGCTGGGTTGTTAACTTTTGCTATCACTTTGATTACTTACCAAGATTTAAAGCAAGCCGACTCGCGCTCAGCAATATCGGCTTAAACCCTCAATTTTCTCGTAGCGTAGTCCCACACGGGAATTGTGGTGAGTCACTCCTGTCACAAATTATTGGAGGTGTCAAAACGTGCTCAAAAAGTTAACCTTTGAAAATTTAAGTGATGACGGCACAAAAATAGTTTTGACAGACGATAACGGAAATGAATTCGCATTAGATCTTGACGAAAAAACCAGAGATGCTGCCCGTAATTGGCGCAAACGTCCTAAAGCTTCAATTCATGACAGGGATCATGAATTAAGTGTTGCCGAAATTCAAGCAAGAATTCGTTCAGGAGTTTCTGCTGAAGATTTAGCAACCGTAAGTAGCATTCCATTAGAAAGAATTAAAAGATTTGAACCACCTGTATTACAAGAAAGATATTGGATTTCCAAACGTGCCCGTGAAACAGAAATTAGAAGAGCACACGGCAGTGCTTCATTTGATGAAATAGTTCAAACCAGAATTATGCACGGTGGTGGCGATATTGAATCCACTAAATGGGATGCCTGGAAACGAGAAGATGGTCGTTGGAATATTGCGTGTTCATTCATTGGCAAAAAAGGTGAAACAGAAGCACACTGGGCTTACGATCCCGATGTGGCAACCATTGCACCACTAGATGATGTCGGACGTTGGTTACTAGATGTCACCCCAGAGATGCCACACAATCAAACAATTGAACACGTTGCGCCAAAATTAGTGAGCGTTCCCAAAATTGTGGAAGAAGTTGTTGAAGAAATACCTAACTGGGTTACTCCACAAGGAGTAAAACAAGATGTTTCTAACACTGTGCCAATACCAGTACAAGAACCAGAAAAACCAAAAGTTGTGACACCTCCCCGAATTCCTGCACCAGTTAAAAAAGTTGTGGAACCAATCCAAGTAATTAATGTTGTGGAAGAAACATTAATTGTGGAAGAAATCGAAGAACCAGTTGCTGTAACTGAGGCGCCCCATGTTCCTAAAAGTAAAAGAGCTGCAGTTCCTAGTTGGGATGAAATCCTGTTTGGCTCTAAAGGCGGGCAGTAAGCCCTGTTTCGGTGTGGCAGCACCAAAAGCCTTGTCTATAAAGGCATGATTTAAATACTTAACTCAAAACTTATCTTTTAAGGATCACTTCGTGGCCAGCAAAAAAAATAGTCCTGTTGCCTTGCCCTTAAATCCTGAAAAAATTATTGATATTGATGTTTCCGCTGAGATGCGCGGATCATTTCTAGAATATGCATATTCAGTTATCTACTCCCGCGCACTTCCTGATGCACGCGATGGTTTGAAACCAGTGCAAAGAAGAATTCTGTACCAGATGAACGAGATGGGTTTGAGACCTGAAAAGGGTCACGTAAAAAGTGCCCGAGTTGTTGGTGAAGTTATGGGTCGCTTGCATCCACACGGTGATGGCGCAATTTATGACGCACTCGTCCGTATGGCTCAACCATTTTCTTTGCGTTTATCTTTAATTGATGGTCAAGGAAACTTTGGTTCTCTTGATGATGGTCCTGCTGCAATGCGTTACACCGAATGCAAACTAGCTCCTGCTGCACTTGGACTAACTGCTTCTATTGATGAAGATGTTGTTGATTTCAAAACAAATTATGATGGCCGCGAAGTTGAACCTGAAGTTTTACCTGCTGCGTTTCCTAATCTTTTAGTAAATGGTGCAACTGGAATTGCTGTTGGTATGGCAACAAATATGCCTCCCCACAACTTAGGTGAAGTAGTTTCAGCCCTGTTGGCATTAATTGATGATCCTGCTATCAAACCTAAAGAGTTAATGAAAATAATTCCTGGTCCAGATCTTCCAGGTGGTGGAAAAGTTATGATTGGTGAAGGTATTAAAGAGGCTTACCTAACTGGGCGTGGTGCTTTCAAAATGAGGGCTACCGTGCAATTAGAGAGCGTCAAAGCTAAAAAACAGGGATTAGTAATCACCGAATTACCATTTAACGTTGGTGCGGAAAAAGTTATCGAAAGAATGAAAGATTTGATTGAAAGTAAAAAACTGCAAGGTATTTCCCGAGTAATTGATCTAACTGATGGGGAAAAAGGTTTACGCCTAGTAATTGAGGTAAAAAATGGTCATGAGCCCCAAAAAGTATTAGATGATCTTTATCGTTTAACCCCAATGGAAGAATCATTTGCCATCAACAATGTGGCATTAGTTGAGGGTCGCCCAAGAACACTGAGCTTAAAAGAAATGCTGGAAGTTTACTTGGAACACCGAATTGATGTAGTAAAAAGAAGAAGTAAATTCAGATTGGAGAAAGCTACTGATCGACTCCACCTAGTTGAAGGAATGCTGTTAGCAATTGTCGATATTGATAAGGTCATCAAAGTGATTAGAGCGAGTGATGATGCTGCACAGGCTAAACAGGCCTTAATGAAAGGTTTCAAACTTTCAGACATCCAAACCACTTATATCTTGGAAATGCCGCTTCGGCGCTTAACTAAAACATCCAAAATTGAACTACAAACTGAACAAAAAAGTTTGATTGAATCAATAACTGAACTTAAATCTATTTTGGGATCTACCCCTAAGTTACGAAAAAGTGTGGCAGACGAATTAGCAGCTGTAGCAAAACACTTTGCCACACCAAGAAGATCGATGTTGGTTTCAGAATCTGGCAAAATCATTAGTGAAGCACCTAAAAATACGGAAGATTTAGCACTGGTCTAGTTGTTCTTCCAACTCCCAAGTAGCAATTAATGAGTAATAGAGCAGAATAGGAACATGGGAACTCAAAACGTAGACATTTTGATAATTGGTGCAGGACCTGCTGGTCTCTATGGTGCTTATTACGCAGGTTTCCGGGGCATGAGTGTGGGCTTAATGGATAGCTTGGAAGAACCCGGTGGACAAATAACTGCCATGTATCCCGAAAAAGCCATTTTTGATGTTGGTGGGTTTTCCTCCATCAAAGGAAAAGATTTAATTGATAATTTATTAACACAAGCCAAACCTTCTAACCCTAAATTTTTTCTCAACCAAACCGCAACCACTTTGAAACAAAATCCAGATAAATCTTTAACTATTACTTCTGAATCTGAAACCATAAACGCTAAAGCCGTCATCATCACCGGTGGTATTGGGAGATTTACACCGCGCGCTTTACCTGCGGCAGAAGGTTGGGGCGGTAAAGGTTTAGTTCATTTCGTACCCAAATTGTCTGTTCACGCTGGCAAAGATGTTGTCATCGTCGGGGGCGGAGACTCTGCTTTTGATTGGGCTAACGAATTGCATCCAATTGCAAAATCTGTGACCTTGATCCACCGCAGAGACAAATTCAGAGCACACCAAGCAACTATTGATCAGGTAACAGCTTTAGGTATTCCACTGATTACCGAAGCCGAAGTAACAAAAGTTTCCGGATCTGCACACATCGAAAAGATTGAATACACAAATACTAAAACCAAAGAAGTAACAGAATTGAAATGTGACACACTTGTAGCTGCCCTAGGTTTCACTGCCAATATTGGACCACTGGCCGAATGGGGTTTAAATATTGATTCAAGAAAGATTGTGGTTGATTCTGGAATGCACACCAATCTTGAACGAGTTTTTGCCGCAGGAGATATTTCAACTTATCCAGGTAAAGTGGCACTAATTTCAGTTGGTTTCGGAGAAGCAGCAACTGCGGTTAATAATGCAACTGTGGCAATAAATCCAGAAGCCCATTTATTTCCAGGGCATTCTTCCGGAAGTGTTGAATAATTAACTAAGCATCAATTCTTGATTTATCAAGTTCGTCTGCTCCGTGCACAATAAATTCTTTTCTAGGCGCAACATCTGAACCCATCAACAAGTCAAATACTTCACTGGCTTCCTCGGCATCTTTCACATTAATTCTTCGCAAAGTTCTTGATTCTCTATTCATGGTGGTTTCACGCAATTGCTTGGCATCCATTTCGCCTAAACCTTTATATCTTTGAATTGGTTGTTTAATTTTTTGTCCACTTTTTTCTATCGCAGCTACAGTTCTACGCATTTCTTCATCACTGTAGGTATAAATAACTTCTCCTGATTTCTTACCCGCTCCCACTGTTTCAATTCGATGTAAAGGCGGAACAGCTGCAAAAACCCTGCCACTATCAAGCAGAGGTTTCATATATCTCTGGAACAAAGTGAGCAATAAACATCTAATGTGGGCACCGTCAACGTCAGCATCTGACATCAAAATAATTTTGCTATATCTAACATCGGGAAGTTCAAAAGTTCTTCCTGATCCCCCGCCCACCACAGAAATGATTGAAGCGCATTCAGTATTTTTTAAAACATCTGCCACTGAAGCTTTTTGGACGTTTAAGATTTTTCCTCTAATTGGTAACAGCGCTTGGAACTCAGAATTTCTTGCCAATTTGGCAGTACCTAAAGCAGAATCACCTTCCACAATAAATAATTCTGTGTGTTCAATGTCATTTGAGCGACAATCCGCAAGTTTAGCTGGCAAAGATGATGATTCGATTGCATTTTTTCTTCTTTGCACATCTCTTTGATTTCGGGCAGCTAATCTGGCTCGAGAGGCGTTGGCAATTTTTTCCAATAACAATTTAGTTTTGGCTTTATCCCCACGGGGTGGATTCTTAAACCATTTATTGAATTCTTGAGTTACCACTGTAGTAACAATTTTTTGGGCGGCAGGAGTTCCAAGGATTTCTTTAGTTTGACCTTCAAATTGTGGTTCAGGTAAGCGCACACTGATAACGGCTGTTAAGCCTTCCAAAATATCTTCCCTCAGCACACTTTCTTCATTGTTCTTTAAAAACCGTTGGGCTTTTAATTGATCGTTTATGACTTTTACAATTGCTCGATCAAATCCGGTAACGTGAGTTCCGCCCTTAGGTGTAGCAACCACGTTTACGAAAGATTTTATTTCACTGTCGTAACCATTACCCCAACGAAGTGCAATATCAACTGCCATTTCGCGTTCAATTTCTCTTGGTCTC
>Ga0209444_10000288_pt1 | contig 27487 bp, 25 predicted proteins | sample LauGreFaBDMM15DN_2_FD_188215 | JGI IMG/M metagenome (GOLD analysis project Ga0209444, IMG submission 188215) | Freshwater lake microbial communities from Lake Michigan, USA - Fa13.BD.MM15.DN (SPAdes) (version 2) | ecosystem: Environmental > Aquatic > Freshwater > Lake | place: Lake Michigan... | reverse complement strand
TCTGCACAACATCGATGGCCGTACCGTTACCGGATTGCACAATGTTTCGTTCACAGTGGAACCTGGACAACATTTAGCACTCGCCGGAACATCGGGAGCTGGAAAATCAACTTTACTTCGTGCCATCTATCGCACGTATGCACCTTCGTCGGGAGAAGTATGGTTTCGGCTTTCCGATGACAGTGTCGTCAACCTTGCTCAAATTAGCGATCCAGAAATAGTCGCACTTCGTGGTCGTCAAATTGGTTATGTCTCACAGTTTCTTCGTGCACAACCGCGTCGAAGTGTTTTAGATCTTGTCATTCGTGCCGGCGTTTCTCGTGGCATGAATGTCACAGATGCGCGTGAACTAGGAATACTTTCTCTTCGTCGTCTCAATATTGGTGAACAATTATGGGACGTTCATACATCAGTGCTATCTGGCGGCGAAAAACAACGTGTCAACATCGCTGCCGGACTTATTTCTCCACCACGATTGCTGTTGCTCGATGAGCCGGTATCAGCTCTTGACCCCGAGAATCGCGAAAGCGCTATCCAATTGATTAGCGAACTCACCCATCAAGGTGTTGCAGTTCTTGCCGTATTTCACGATCTCGATGCAATTGCACGTCTTGCAACACAGATAGTTGTCATGCAAAAGGGCCGCATCATCAACAACGGGCCAGTCGATCAAATACTTCCGCTACTACATCCAGGAGATGTTCAACCATGACAATTTTTTCAATCATCAATTCCACTGCAGTTCTTCCAACACAAATTATGGAGAATGCCACCATCACTATTGAAGACGGCGTAATCATCGACATTGCTGAGAATGGTGCAGCGACCGAGAGATACGTAAACGCTGAAGGCGCCATCTGTATGCCGGGAATCATTGATTCACATAGCGATGGATTTGAAATGGAGCCACGGCCTCGACCCAGTGTTCGACTCCCGCTTGATTTCAGTATTCAATCGTTCGAAGCCAAAGTTCGTGCCGCTGGAGTGACGACCCTTTTCCATGGAATTGGATTCGAGAACGATGGCAATCGAACCGTGGAATCAGCCAACGCCTATGTCGACATAATTCATGAGTACTCGTCTTCCCCCACTGTCATGATGAATCATCGCGTGCTGTATCGCCTTGATGCTCGTGATGCTGATGGGTTCAATGCTTTGTGCGCACGAATTGAATCAGATCGCCAGATAGATGCCAAACCATTAATAAGTTTTGAAGATCACACACCTGGTCAAGGCCAATACCGTGATCGCACGTACTTAGAAAACTGGATTATGGGATCACGCAATATGACCCGTGAAGAAGCAGTAGCTCATGTTGATCAAATCCTTATTGAGCGTGAAGCTGTTCGACACAATAAGGAATTGGCGCTCCCCTGGTTAACAGAGCAGGCCGCGCTGGGAAACATCACTCTGATGGCTCATGATCCAGCTACTCCAGAAGACGTGGCAGAAGCCGTGACATGGAACGCCTCAATTGCAGAATTTCCGACGTCAGTTGAGGCCGCCATCGCTGCGCGGGCAGCAGGCATGCGAACAGTATGTGGTGCGCCAAATGCATTACGTGGTTCGAGCCACAGCGGAAATGTTTCTGCCACCGAACTAATTTCTCTCGGGCTTTGTGATGGTCTGTCTTCTGACTATTTACCATTTGCAATGCTCGGCGCTGTTGGAACTTTGGTCAAGAACGGCACATGCACACTTCCCGAAGCAGCACGACTAGTGACATACGGACCAGCTGAAACCGTAGGCATTACTGACCGTGGTCGCCTTGAAGTAGGTCTTGTCGCTGATGTAGTTGTGTGTCGATTCAACGGGAACCTTCCTTCAGTGCTTGGTGTGTGGCGAGCAAACGGATCGCCGCTTCAAAGTCTTGCAATGCAAGGCGTCTGACATGAATGAATTTTCACAATTTTTGCGAGAGATGGCACAGGCTGCAGACAATGCCTACGTACATGCAATGAACACAATGACAGCGGCTCAACGCAGTCAAGACATCGGTCTTGGTGGCGACGGAACACCCACCATGTTTCTCGATGCATACATCGAACGCCCTGTACTTGAGATCATTGAGCGAGAAGGACACAACGTTCTCTCCGAAGAAGTCGGCTGGATTGATCGTGGATCACACATCACCGTCGTTATAGACCCAGTTGATGGAACTGCAAACTCTGCTGCCGGAGTTCCGATCTCTGCATTCTCCGCTGCGATTGTTCGAAACGAAGTGGTGGAAGAGGCTCTCATCACATGGCTGGGCACCAATTACGCGCGATCTGCACACAAGGACGATGCCATTGTCTCTCGCGTTTCAACCCGCACGACCGTTGACGGGGCATCACTATCCATGCTTCGCCCTCGGCCGACCACATGGACAGCTTGGTCTGCCCTTGCGCAACGTGCAGAACGAATGCGGATACTTGGTAGTTCAGTTATCGAAGGTGCACTTGTAGCCGACGGTGCAATTGATGCGTTCTGTGATCCGGGTGGCGACATTCATCGCATTGTCGACTTGGCAGCCATTTCTCTCATCGTTGAAAAATCAGGTGGTCATGTACGTGATCTTCATGATCGGCCGTTTACTTTTGACCCTGATCTTTCCAAGCGCTGGAGCGGCATTATTGCAGGCACTCGCGAACTAGTCGACGAGATCGCCGAACTAATTAAGGCGTAGTAACTGTCGAGCGGGTAACGCTCCACACAGCGCCAAGTGCCCCTAGGAAAAGCAGTCCACCCAGCAGGAACGGCGAACCAATGCCAGCGTGATCGAACAAGGCACCAGCAATGATCGGACCAGCGATGCGCGCAAACGCTCCCGCACTCTGCTGATAACCAAGCGCTTCCCCCTTGCGATCCGCCGGCGCAGCATCTACCACCAACGAGGTTGCCGATGGAGAGACAACGCCTTGGCCAACCGACACCAACGTCATGGCAGCGAACAGCATTACCCATTGCATATTCGGAGTGAACGCAAGCACAAATAGACCAACCGCATTGATGGGAAGCGCGATGCGAATCAATTTGGCTGAACCAAATCGCCTTGTAAGCGGACCAATAAGACCGCCTTGTACCGCAGTGAGAATTACGCCAACAAACAAGAACACCATTGCACTAGAACCAACCGTGAGATTGAAACGTTCTCCACCGAAGAGAGAAAACGTTGCTTCAAACCCAGAGAACCCAAGTGCGCCAAGGACCGAAGCCAATGCGAAACGCATAAGAAGTGGTGAACGTGCCGATTCAAGTTTTATCTCTGGCTTTGGTGCTGGAGCCTTTGTTGTTTTGGTTTCAGGCAAACGGATGAACGCAGCAACAGCGTTAATTGCAGCAATGGAGCCGGCAAGGAAGAACGGAACATGCGTGCCGCCGAGAGCAGCTAACCCGCCAAGTGCTGGTCCCACTACGAAACCAATTCCAAATGCAGCGCCAAGCATGCCAAGCAACTGTGCGCGTTGTTCAGGCGGTGCAATGTCAGTAATGGCACCCTGTGCAACGGACACACTGGCACCGGATGCACCATCGATAATGCGGCCAACAAACAACACCCACATGGCTCCGCCGATGCCGGTGACGAAACTGCCGATTGCTGTTCCGATAAGTGAAACGATGATGACTGGCTTGCGACCAATTCGGTCGGAAACGCGACCAAGAATTGGTGCAAAAATCATTTGCGCAATAGAGAATGAGGAAAACAGCAGGCCAACTTCAAGTCCACTAGCCCCAAAGTCTTTTGCGTATCGGCCAAGAATTGGAAAAACGATTCCGAAACCAACAAGGTCGAGAGCAACAGTTGTCCAGATGGGCCAGAAGCCCACTGGCATGGGGGTGCGTTCCTTCTTAGCCACGTCGGATGCGCGTCCCGTCTTTTGATGTCTCGACAACATAGCCGAGTGACTGCAGTTCATCGCGCAATGCGTCTGCTGCTGCAAAATCTTTTGCGGTTCGCGCTGCATCAAGCGCAACACCCTTAGCAACGATGTCTGCATCTATGTCGTCGCCTAATGAAAGTTCAAGGCCAAGTGCGCCGAGTATTTCAATGACAGCCGTACGCACTGATGACACGGTTGCAACATCGCCAGTATCCATAGCGGTGTTAGCCCGACGAACTGAATCAAATACCAACGCCATCACAGTTGTTGTGTCAAGGTCATTGTCCATCGCTGTGGTGAACTGATTCATAACTGTTGGGTCTGGTGTGCCGCTGTTGTGTGCTGATGTGCGGGCCGCAAAAGAATCAAGACCTGCGAGCGCAGAAACACACGCATCAATGTTTTCTTGACCAACACGTGTTGGCGAGCGGTAATGCGTTTGCAGCAACAACAAGCGATATGCGCGTGGGTCATACTTGTCAAGAAGATCAATCAAATTCATCACATTGCCAAGACTCTTCGACATCTTTTCGCCCTCGATGTCGACAACAAAACCGTTGTGCATCCAATGGTTCGCAAATGTCTTGCCCAATGCAACAGCTTGTGCTCGTTCATTTTCATGGTGTGGGAAACGCAGATCTGCACCACCGCAATGAAGATCAAAACCTTCACCAAGAAGATCAAGACTCATTACGACACATTCACTGTGCCAACCTGGTCGACCATCACCCCATGGTGACTGCCACGATGGTTCACCTGGTTTTGAAAACTTCCACAACGCAAAGTCTGACGGATGACGCTTGTTGCTCGCGCCGAATACTTCACGATCGCCACCGCCACTGAGCATGTCATCAAGGCTTTGGTGTGCAAGTAAGCCGTAATCAGGAACACTTGCGATGCTGAGGTACACGCCGTCATCAGTTAGGTACGCCTTGTCATCAGATACCAATGTGTTAATCATGTCGATCATGCTCTGTACATAATCAGTGGCGTGGGGAACATCAGTGGGGCGAATAACGCCGAGCTTGCCCATTGCGTCAAACCACACGGATTCGCACTTCTGAGTGATGTCGCTCCACAAGCGACCTTCTGTATTGGCGCGCTCGATGATCTTGTCGTCGATATCGGTGATGTTGGAAACGAGACGCACTGACAAACCCGTCCAGGTGAGGTACCGGCGAAGGATGTCATAGACCAAAGTGGCTCGCCCATGACCCAAATGGGGCGGCCCGTAGACCGTGGGGCCACATAAATAGATACTGACCGACCCCGGCTGGCGCAGAGCCAGGGGTTTCACACTTTGCGTGGCGGTGTCGTAGAGGTTCAGCACTCTGTCAAGCCTACGATTTAGGAACTATGTCCGGTGTCCCTGAGAAGCCCTCCCTCGAAAATGTTGAGCCCAAGTGGATCGACTCGTGGGATCAGAACGGCACCTACGCCTTTGACAGGTCGGCTACCCGAGTCAATGTCTTTTCGATTGACACTCCACCGCCAACGGTCAGCGGTTCCTTACATATGGGGCATGTTTTTTCCTATACCCATACAGACACCGTGGCTCGCTTCTGGAGAATGCGCGGTAAGAGCGTATTTTATCCGATGGGCTGGGACGATAACGGGCTTCCAACCGAGCGACGCGTACAGAATTATTTCGGTGTGTCATGTGATGCGTCAGTTGCGTATGTCCCCAACTTTCAGCCTCCATTCAGGGGCGACCCACCAAAAGATCACCGTGCTGTTCCCATTTCTCGACCCAACTTCATTGATTTGTGTGAAGAACTCACAGCAGAAGATGAAAAGATTTTCGAAGATTTGTTCCGTCGTCTCGGACTTTCGGTCGACTGGTCTTTGTTGTACACCACTATTGAAGACCGTTCACGTCGTGCCAGCCAACGTGGCTTCTTGCGCAACCTTGCTCGAGGTGAGGCGTACACACAAGAAGCGCCAACATTGTGGGACGTTGATTTTCGCACTGCGGTTGCACAAGCAGAATTAGAAGATCGCGACCGTCCTGGCGCGTATCACACCATCGCATTTCACAAGTCAGACGGTTCTGGCGATGTCCTTATTGATACGACACGTCCGGAACTGCTGCCTGCATGTGTTGCACTGATTGCCCACCCTGATGACCCGCGTTATCAGCCACTATTTGGAAAAACAGTGCGCACTCCATTATTCAATGTTGAAGTGCCAGTGTTTGCACATCCTCTTGCACAGATTGACAAGGGCACAGGCATTGCAATGTGCTGTACGTTCGGCGATTTGACTGACGTCATTTGGTGGCGCGAACTGCAATTGTCGATGCGCGCAATCATTTCTCGCGATGGTCGCATTGTGAATGAAGCGCCTAACGGCCTCACAGACCCGGCTGGTCTTGCCCACTACGCATCAATAGTTGGCAAGTCAGCCAAGCAAGCACAAACTGCAATTGCAGAAATGCTCACTACTTCTGGCGAGATGATTGGTGAGCCACGCGCAATCACACACCCAGTGAAGTTTTATGAAAAGGGCGATCGCCCTTTAGAAATTGTCACTAGCCGCCAGTGGTATATCCGTAATGGCGGTCGCGACGTTGCGCTTCGTGATTCACTGCTTGCACGTGGTGCAGGGCTGCATTGGTTGCCAGACCACATGCGTCATCGCTATTCAAACTGGGTGGAAGGCCTGAACGGTGACTGGCTTGTTAGTCGTCAACGTTGGTTCGGCGTGCCAGTACCTGTGTGGTATCCACTTGATGCACAGGGTGAAACATTGCACGATTCTCCACTCGTTCCCGACGAAGCATTGTTGCCTATCGACCCAAGCACCGATGCACCAGCTGGCTATACAGAAGCTCAACGTGGGCAACCAGGTGGGTTCATTGGTGACCCCGATGTCATGGATACATGGGCAACGTCATCGCTGACGCCCCAGATTGCTGGCAAGTGGCAGGATGACAACGATTTGTTTGACCGTGTGTTCCCATTTGATGTGCGGCCACAAGGTCACGACATCATTCGCACATGGCTGTTTTCCACCATGGTTCGTTCACACTTCGAACATGATGTTGCCCCGTGGTCACATGTTGCGTTATCTGGTTGGATTCTTGACCCAGACCGCAAGAAGATGTCGAAGTCAAAGGGCAACGTTGTAACGCCTGCAGATTTGTTTGATTCATACGGAAGTGATGCTGTGCGTTACTGGGCCGTTGGCGCTCGCCCTGGTGTTGACACTGCATTTAGCGAAGACCAAATGAAGGTTGGTCGCAAGTTGGCAACCAAATTGCTGAACGTTTCAAAGTTTGTACTTGGTATTGGCGAAGTAGCCGATGACGTAGTTCCAACTGAAGCAATTGACGTTGCAATGTTGCATCGCCTTGCAGGCGTAGTTGATGAAGCAACTAAAGCATTCGAAGAGTTTGACTACGCACGCGTTCTTGAGCGCACAGAAGAATTCTTCTGGTGGTTCTGCGATGATTACGTGGAATTAGTAAAGACTCGCGGATATCTCAGCCATACTGAAGAAGGGGCCATGTCGGCTCGCGCTGCATTGCGCCGCGCTCTCTCAACCTTGCAGCGACTCTTGGCACCACTTCTCCCCTTCGTCACTGAAGAGGTATGGAGCTGGTGGCAATTAGGTTCAGTGCACCAATCACCATGGCCAACAACAGCAGAACTCACACGCGGGCTTGCAACTGGACCAAATGAGGAACTGCTTGATGCCATCTGCAGTGCTATCGGTCTCCTCCGCCGCGCAAAGACTGAAGCCAAAGTCAGCCAACGAGCTGTAGTCACCGAGGCGTCGTTTGTCTCGAGTGTCGATGCTGCGGCTGCAATAACTGCTGGCTGGGCCGATATCGCTGATGCAGGCTCAGTCGAAAAGTGGAGCATCTCCACAGTAGATACGAACGAGATCACGGTGAACGTGACCCTCGCGCCCAATATTCAACAGGTGTAGCCGTAACGACTGTCGGCGGCCCACTCGCGCAAGTACGGTGTAAGGGTCATGCCAGATGAAATCATTTCCTCCAACCGCTCTGGCAAACAACGAGTTTTTCTCCTCGCCAACATCACGCTTGCGGTTTTAACAATTCTCTCTGGCACCGGCCTTTTGTACGCAAACTGGAAACTCAACAATCGCAAAGTTGTCACCATTGATTTGGTGGACCCCAATGCAAACGAATTTGACCTACCAATCGGCGATTTAAAAGCAAAAAACTTCTTGATCACTGGCTCTGACAACAACGCGTGCATCGCCAAAGATTCACCATATGCAGGTGGCTTCGGAAAGCGCAGCTCATACGGCGAACGCAGTGACTCAATCATGGTGATTCGCGTCAATCCCATTGATAATCAGGCAGCGATTATTTCCTTTCCACGGGACATGTGGGTAACGCAAGCCGGCTCAACTCGCCAAGGGCGCATCAACACCAACTTCGATAAGAAGAATCCAAATCGTCTGATTCGTACTATCAAAGAGAATTTTGGCATTTCTGTAGATCACTACGTCAACATTGACTTCTGTGCCTTCAAAGAAGTCATCGACGCCGTTGGTGGAGTCAGGGTTCCGTTTGCGAACAAAGCTCAAGACAAACGGACAGGATTCAAAGTTCTGAAAACCGATGTTTGTTTCACCTTTGAAGGTGACCACGCACTCGCGTATATGCGTTCACGTCATTACCAGTGGTACGACCCTGCGCTTCAGAAATGGCGCACTGACCCATCATCTGACTGGGGCCGTATTGCGCGCCAACAAGATTTCATACGTCGTCTTGTGAAGAAGGCATTGGACAAAGCACGCACTAATCCCCGTGTTGCAACGGGAATTCTTAATGCCGCATTAAAGAATGTGATCACTGATGACCGCCTCAATGCTTTGACAGTTCTGCAATTGGGTCAGGCCATGAAAAATTTTGATGCGAACACCATGGGGAGCTACACCATGCCAGGAATTGGGCAAGTGATTGACAAAGCCTCGGTCATCGTGCCAGATTTTGAAAGCGACGAGTCGAAGAAGATTCTGTCGGTGTTTCAGGGCAGAGCAAGTTTGTCCACCACTTTGAAAAAAACTTCAAGCGTTGCGCCTTCTACAGAATTCATGGAACTCGCCTCGGTAATAGCAACTACATCAGTCATGCGACTAGCGATCTCAAAACCTACAGCGGCTACAACTACCAGTACTACGACAACAACAGTTCCCGCAGTTGTGATTCAACAAGCAACTAAAGGAATCGTTCCTACTGACGACCCCAACTGTCAGTTCTAGTTATTCAAGAACTCGCGCGAGCACTTCTGGTATTTCGCTTGGCCCATTTACCAGTGCAATGCGCGCACCAATTCTGTCCGCAAAGGCTTGCGCTTCGTCATGATCTTCTGCGGGCGCAATCACAATCACTTCATCCATACTCATAGCGGCAGCTTCAGCATCACCGTCAACGGTGGCACGACAATCAGAGAGAAGAATCGCTACGCGTCTGCCCGCGCGAGAGCGTGACAGTTGTTGCTGAGCCACAAGGAGCGCCCCAGCCAAGTCAGTCGTGCCATGACCACGCAATGTCAACACATCGTTGATAACTCGCTCGCTTGATTTCGGAACATCTTGTGATTTTGCAACCACGACATCTTTCCCAAATGCAATGACGCTGTAATCCTCTGGGCACCGACTCGCGACAGCTGCTGTCGCAACAGCAGAAGTTGCCAACGGTTTGCCGCCCATTGATCCGCTACGGTCGAGCAGCAGACAAAACGCAGTCCCCGGTTTGCGCCAACCACGAATTCGTAAACGTTCCGGGTCAAGCGCAATGCCGTTACGAGCTTCACTGATGGCATCAAGGCTTGCGTCGATATCAATATCGCCAGCATCAGGGCGGTATGCCTGTTCTTCCATCTTGCCGATTCCGTGTGGGCGTGTGCGACCGCGTTTACCGATATCGAGCATCAGGCGCCCTGCTAATTCTTGTGCCAACGCACGTAGTGCAGGGTCTGTTGCGCCCGTTAAATCAGCAAGCATGCCCAACATTTCATCGGGGCTGTTCTGCATTGCTTCATCAACAGCAACTTCATCTAATTCGCCCACTTCTGGCGAGATGTTTTCAAAATTTTCGTGACGAGACAGGTCACGACGAGACGTGGTGCGCTTCCCTGCTTCGGCGACGGCTTGATCTGCTTCGTCGCCTTCTTTCGTTAGCGGGAGATCGTGTCCGCCCCTGTCGGGGCCATCACTTTTCCCCCGTTGGCGTCCCCTTCGGTTCGACCAAACACGTCTTGCCAGATTTCAGTAACAATTTCTTCAGCGGTGCGCACGCTTCCTTCGCGCACTCGCACGCGACCAGACAATGCAACCAATGCAGAATCAACACCCACACTGGGGTTTTCGATATTTGCTTCGCGGAGTTCGGCTAACGACACTGCAACTTTGGCAAAGTCAACAGCACCGCGAACAGATGAACCAACGCGCAAGTCAGCGTGTGACCGCGTACGACGTACGACAGCAACGGCTTTTTCTAGCCATGCGTCAGATACGCCTGACCCTTCTGTGTTGCGACGGACAATTGCTATTTCATCTGCTGCAGACTGATACGACATAGACACACGACACACTCGGTCGTAGACCGCGCTGGAAATCCGTGCCGTACCAACGGCATCAAACGGGTTCATTGCGGCCACCATGCGGAAACCGTGCGCGGCTACAACACGACCAAGGCGAGGAACATTGAGTTCGCCTTCGCTCATGACCGTAATAAGTACGTTCAGAGTTTCTTCTGGGATGCGGTTGATTTCTTCGATATACAAAAGAGAACCGTCACGCATGGCGCTGACTAATGCTCCATCAACGAAAATGCTTGGGTCATACCCATCATTCAGCACTCGTGCCGGGTCAAAGTGACCAACAAGACGTGCCGGCGTTAGCTCGGCGTTACCTTCAACGAATTCAAAACCAATGCCAAGACCGTGGGCCACAGCGCGCAACAACGTTGATTTTCCTGTGCCGGGAGGGCCTTCCAGCAAAACATGGCGGTCAGCAGCAAGAGCAGCAAGTACCAGTTCTACTTCACGAGTGCGTCCGACGACTTGAGTGGAAAGCGCCGTGCGCAACGACGACTTAGTCATTGACTATGACACCACGAATGTTTTCACCCTCACGCATTGCGCGGTACCCCTCGTTGATGTCATCAAGCGTGTAACGCTTTGTGATGAGTTCATCAAGCATGAGGTCGCCAGTGCGATACATGTCGAGCAATTTAGGAATATCAGCTCGTGGATTAAGGCTGCCAAAGATGGTGCCCTTCACTTCTTTGTTCCACATCGCAAGTTGGAACAAGTTGATGTCTGCACTGGTTTCGGTCATCGGAGAAATTGCAGTCACAACACATGTTCCGCCCTTGCCGACCATTGTCATTGCTTCACCCATCATGTCGCCATGAAGAACGCCAGGAGTCATGATGACACGATCAGCCATTTCACCCCATGACAATTCCATGAGATGCGGAATTGCCTCAGCCATTGATGCATACGTGTGTGTTGCACCGAACTCCATAGCCTTTTCGCGCTTGAACTCAACAGGGTCAATAGCGATGATTCGCTTTGCACCAGCCATCCGAGCACCTTGCACAGCGTTGATACCAATGCCGCCGATACCAACAACAACGACAGTGTCGCCAGGTTGTGTATCAGCACGGTTCGTAGCAGAGCCCCAGCCAGTTGCAACACCGCAAGAAACAAGCGCGACGCAATCAAGCGGCAAATCTTTTTCAACTTTAATCAGTGAAGCTTCGGCAACAGTGGCGAATTCAGAAAAGGTCCCGAGTTTTGCCATCAGTTTGACAGGGCGACCATCTTTCACGTGATGACGATGTGTGCCATCTGTAATCATTCCGCCGGTCAAAGTACCTGCACCTAAGTTGCACAAGTTCTGGCGACCCGTTGAGCAGTAACGGCAACGACCACATGACGGAACGAAACTGGCTGACACATGGTCACCCACTTGCAAGGTAGTTACACCTGCACCAAGTTTCACAACAACGCCAGCACCTTCGTGTCCACCAACGAATGGGAAGAAGTCATCGACACCCATCATGGCCAACAGTTCCTTAGGGGGAACCATGTCGCCAGTGACGAAGTGCTCGTCTGAGTGGCACATGCCGGCCACTTTCCAATTCACCAATACTTCATTGGCTTTTGGATCATCGACTTCGATTTCTTCAACCATCCATGGTTGATCTATCCCGTACAAAACCGCTGCGCGTGATTTCATTGTTGTTTCCCCCTGGAATTGTGGACCATTTCTGGTCATTGTGATTTAGTAGATCAAAACTCCGCGGATGTTTTTGCCATCGCGCATGTCTTGGTAACCCTCGTTGATGTCTTCAAGCGTGTATGTCTTTGTGACGAGACCATCAAGATCAAGTTGGCCTTCGCGGTACAAACCAAGAAGCTTTGGAATGTCTGCACGTGGGTTGCCTGAACCGAACAATGAACCGACAAGTTGCTTTTCCATCAGTGTGAGGTCAAGCAGGCTCATGTTTGCTCCGCCCATTTCAAAAGCTGGGTGAATATTGGTAACAACAACACGGCCACGCTTTGCAGCAAGTGCCATGGCTTCGCCAATCATTTGCCCGTTGCCGACGCCCATGGTCATGATGACTTTGTTCGCCATGGTTCCCCATGTGAGATCTTGCAGCAATGGCAATGCTTCAGCCATTGAAGATGCAGTGTGTGTTGCACCGAACTCCATAGCCTTTTCTCGCTTGAACTCAACAGGGTCGATTGCAACGATGCGCTTTGCACCGGCAAGACGAGCACCTTGAATTGCGTTGGCACCGATACCGCCAACTCCAACAACAACGACTGTATCGCCAGGAGCAACGTCCGCTGCATACACAGCAGATCCCCAACCGGTGACAACACCGCAACCAAGAAGGCATGCCTTCTCGAGAGGAACATCTTTTTCAATTTTGATACATGATGCTTCGTTCACAACTGTGTGCTTGGCAAACGTACCGAGCATGCACATGAGGGTAAGGTCTTTGCCGCCAGCGTGATGGCGTGATGTGCCGTCAGTTACTTGCATACCAAGTCCCATGAGCGCACCAAGGTCGCACAAGTTCTGGTGTCCGGTTGAACAGCTTGGGCAACGTCCGCATGACGGGATGAACCCGAACACCACATGGTCGCCGACTTCGAGCCAACTGACTCCTTCGCCAACAGCTTCGACAACTCCGGCGCCTTCGTGGCCTCCAATGATGGGCAACGCGAATGGCAGGTCGCCCGTGGTGAGGTGTTCGTCTGAGTGACACATGCCTGAAGCGGCAATCTTGACCAAGACTTCGCCAGCCTTCGGCGCATCGAGCTCAATTTCTTCAACGCTCCACGGAGCGTTTACTTCCCACAGAATTGCAGCGGTTGTCTTCATGGAAGCCCCCTTGTTTTGGCTGCCAGGTACCCGGCAGGTTCTTCTCCGAGATTACTCATTTGTGCCACATATTCTCTAGTGGGCTTCCCGGAAGGTACTCTCGTAGGCATGGACAAGGACACCACCCCACAACCAGTACCCGAGCAGGCCTCAGCCAGCGTGGAAAGCCCCATCGTCGAGGAACTTCTCGTCGAGGAGATTTCCATCGACGGCATGTGCGGCGTGTACTAACCACCTCGCCACATCATGACAGTCACGCTTGAGTCCGCGTGCGAGTTGCACCCTCAAGTCGCGATCCGGCCTGAACCGTTTGGTGCGCTCGCCTATCACTACGGCAACCGTCGTTTAGTTTTTCTTCGTCACCCAGACATTGTGCGTGTTGTCAAAACGATGGGCGAACACCCAACCTTGCGCGACACGTTCGTCGCAGAAGGCGTCGCCGAATCACGGTGGCCCTCATTTATTGAAGCTCTTTCTTCCCTTACAACATCGGAGATAATTCGTGTCCTCTCATAGCCTCGGCCAACAAATGAAGCAGGGGCTTGATGCCCCTATCTGTCTCACATGGGAACTGACATACGCGTGCAACTTGGCGTGCGTACATTGTTTGTCCAGCAGCGGACAACGCGATGATCGTGAATTGTCCACTGAGCAAGCGAAGGCCATTCTTGATGAACTTGCTGCCTTGCAAGTGTTCTACATCAACATCGGTGGTGGGGAACCAATGATTCGCCGTGACTTCTTCGAAATTGTTGAACATTCAATTGCTAACAACATTGGCGTCAAGTTCTCTACGAATGGCGCGTTCATTGACAAGAAAAATGCAGAGCGTCTCACCGCAATGGATTATCTCGATATTCAAATCAGTCTTGATGGCACAGATGCCATTACAAACGACGCAGTACGTGGTGAAGGTTCATTCGACACCGCCATTCGCGCGATGGACAATTTGAAGGCTGCCGGTTTTGGTCAATTCAAAATCTCAGTCGTCGTCACGCGCCACAACGTAGACCAACTTGATGAATTCAAGGCTCTTGCTGATTCGTATGGTGCCCAATTGCGTATTACACGTTTGCGTCCAGCAGGGCGAGGTGCAGATACATGGGATGAACTTCACCCCACAAATGCGCAACAACGTCAGATCTACGACTGGTTGCTCGCGCACGGCGAAAACGTTCTCACTGGTGATTCGTTTTTCCACCTCAATGCATTTGGTGAGTCACTGCCAGGTTTGAACTTATGCGGTGCTGGCAGAGTGGTGTGCCTCATCGACCCAATCGGCGATGTCTACGCGTGCCCATTTGTTATTCATGACACTTTCAAAGCAGGCAATGTTCTTGAAGACGGTGGTTTTACCCACGTATGGCGCGAATCAGACCTCTTCACAGAATTGCGTGAACCACAAAGTGCAGGCGCATGTGCGTCCTGTGGTGCATTCGACGCCTGCCAGGGTGGTTGCATGGCCGCCAAGTTCTTTACCGGACTTCCCCTAGATGGCCCAGACCCCGAATGTGTAACAGGCCATGGCGAAGTGCTGTTGCCATCCGTTCCTGTCTCGCTTGTCCCTCGCCCATCAATGGACCATTCAAAGCCAGCACGAACCCTCATAAAGAGTAAAGTTTCTACGTGAATTCTTTTGTTGCAGCAATTGCGATCATCATCGCTTATTTCTGCGGCACCTTGCCCATAGCAATTCTTATTGCTAAATCAAAAGGCATCGACATCACAACATTTGGCTCTGGCAATCCTGGTGCAAGCAATGTCGCGCGAGCACTTGGCGCTAAGTACGGAGTCCTCGTATTCGTCGGTGATGCCCTCAAAGGTGCGCTTCCCGTTTGGGCTCTTTTGTCGAATCGTCCAGTTGCATACGCGTGTGCAGCTGCATCTGTATTAGGTCATGTATTTCCCATCACGCGGAAATTCAAAGGTGGCAAGGGTGTTGCAACTGGTGCGGGAAGTTTGTTACCACTCCACCCCTTTCTTCTCATCGGCGCGGCATTGACATGGTTGATAGTGACGAAGGCAACCAAGAAGGCATCAGTTGCATCAATAGTGATGGTGCCGGCTCTAGTTGTTGCATTCATTTTGAGTGGAACACCAGGCTGGGAAATTTTCGCACTTGTCGGCATCGGTGCCTTAGTAGAAATTCGCCATGCGTCGAATATCAAGCGTCTTTTGTCTGGCACTGAGCCCCCCGTGACAGGCTCAACGGTCTAACCTCCATTCGTGTTCTCTTTTCTCGATTCATTTTTTAATTGGCTTGAGCATTACTCAGGATCGCCATGGTTTTATCTAGCAATTTTCTCAATAGCACTGCTGGATTCTGTGGTGCCAGTAGTTCCCAGTGAATCGCTGGTCATCATCGGTGGCGTGAGTGCCGGACTACATCAGCTTCACTGGTCGTTAGTCATTGTCGCTGCTGCAACTGGTGCATTTGCCGGCGACAACATCAGTTATCAAATCGGACGCCGTTTTTCAGGTGCGTTACGGAGGAGATACGAAGAAAGCGCTAAAGGACAGCGACGACTGAAATGGGCAAGCGACCAAATTCAGTTGCGCGGAGGCGAACTGCTGATCACTGCGCGTTTTATTCCTGGTGGACGCACCCTTCTCACTCTCAGTTGCGGCATCACTAACCAAGACCGCCGGTGGTTCATGAAATGGATTGCTGTCGCTACCCCAATCTGGGCAATGTACGGAACTCTTCTTGGCTTTATTGGTGGTCGCTCGTTTCAAGACGACCATACAAAGGCATTTCTGGTGGCCTTCTCAATTGCAATCGGAGCAACCATAACCTTGGAAATAGGTCGCCATTTGCGTCATCGTTTCGGTTCATCGCCAACTCCCCTAGCTAAATAGCATGACGACCACAAATCCAAACTCAAAGATTTTATTGTTGCCCCTTGGTGCATGGGAACAGCACGGACCACATTTGCCCTTTGATACCGACACCATCATTATTGATTCGGTTGTTACACATACACTGCGCGGCACGCAGCTTGATGCAGACGCTTTTGCCATTGCGCCAACAATTGCAATTTCCGCTAGCGATGAACACGTTGGATTCCCCGGCACGCTCAGTATGGGAACTGAGGCATTGGTGCAGTCTGTCGTTGCAATTTGTCGGTCGGCTTCATGGTCGCTCGGCGTATGCATAGTGAACGGACACGGTGGAAATGCAGATGCACTTGCGCGCATTAGCTCGGCTCTCACACACGAAAAGATCAGATACTCAATCTGGTCTCTGCCCTCCTATGACGGATCCGATATGCACGCAGGACACACGGAAACTTCAGTAATGCTCCATATAGCTCCTGGCACAGTTCAGACTGACCGCATTGAACGTGGAACTGTCGGAGATGCGTCTGCCCTTGTGACGCAGATGCGTACCAGTGGTGTTGCTGGCGTATCCGCCAATGGTGTTCTCGGTGACCCCACCACTGCGACCAGCGAACATGGCATTGCAGTAATGAATTTGTATTCAGCAAGTCTTATTGCTCATCTTGCAACACTTTCCAATGACTGGCTGAAAGATTCACAATGACGATTCGGCTTCTCCCCGACGATCAATGGTTTCGTTCTAAAAATGGAAATGGCGTACTCGCTGGTTCTCCACTTACCTACTTCGGGGTCACTGATACAGGTTCAGAAATATTAGATGCAATTGAGACCAATTCCGAGTTGCCCCAGAACCACGCGCAATTAACTGATCGCTTGTTGGCTACTGGTGCAGTTCACCCGGTTGCGGATAATCCTTCGGCTCTCACTGATATCACCGTTGTGATTCCTGCATTCATCTCCAACGCAGAATCACATGTTCATCTTGAGAAACTTGTTGCATCACTCGTTGGCCTCACCATCATTATCGTTGATGACGCGTCGCCTCACCCTGTTGACATCAACGGCGCTCGTGTTCTCAGACATGACACAAACAAAGGACCTGCGGCTGCGCGTAATACCGGCATCGCTGCCGTCACAACGACAGTGGTGGCCTGCGTTGATGCTGACGTCATTGTGACGTCAACCCAAATCGCCACACTTGCTGCATATGTCGTCGACTCTCGCGTTGGCGCCGTTGCCCCTCGCATTACGTGCGTTGACGACGGAACATTCACAGGCGAGTTTGAGTCGCACCATTCACCCCTAGATCTCGGGTCTGTCCCGGCTCTTGTTCGTCCAATGTCTCGTGTGTCGTATCTCCCCGCAACTGTGCTGGTGTTCGATGTGCAATCACTACGCGCGGTTAGCGGGTTTGATGATTCCATGCGTATCGGCGAAGACGTTGATTTGATATGGCGGCTAATCGAGAACGGAATTGATTGCCGTTACATGCCGTCAATTGAATGCCCCCACAGACCACGCTCGTCAATGCGAAAAATGCTCAAACAGCGTTATGACTACGGCACCAGCGCTGCATTGCTAGATAAACGTCACCCGCGCGCAGCCTCACCGTTACGTGCTCATGCATTGCTCTTCGCTGCAGCAACAACTGTTTTGATGGGTTACATCTATTTTGCATTGATTCTCGTGCTGCCAACGGTCGCGTATTTTGTGGTTTCCCTCCGTTCAACTTCGATTGCTATTGGAACACGCAGTCGACTTGCCTGGAAAGGACTGACCAGCACCACCCGACTACTTGCACGTGCCATCATGCGCGCATGGTTGCCGTTGTTTTTTCTTGCATCGTTCGTATCACCTCGTCCCGGTGTCATGATTACGTTCAGTGCCCTTGTTCCGCCGATTGTCGGTATTCTGCGCAAGAAGCCAAGTCACCCCGTTCGTTATTTCATCATGCGCATTCTTGAAGATCTGGCGTACGGAACTGGTGTGTGGGTGGGCGCTGTGCGCGCGCGTTCATTGCGGTGTTTGTTGCCGGTGATTACTGTGCGGCGTTCAGTCGCGCGCTGATGTCATTGCAGTCTTCACAGACTGATTGAGGAATAACACCCCATCGCATGAGACGAGAAAAAATGGCACATCCAAGGCAGAAGCCAACGAACGCCTCTAGTGATGCCGCGCCAGCCAACATTGCAACTACAACACGTGACGCAGTGTGCAGATCAAGAATCCACAACACTGATCCGGCGATTGAAAACGCTGCACCGATTCCTTGAGCAAAACGTTTGGGTGGCCCAGCAACGAGTACATGATCACGCTTCAATCGTGGCGTAATGACTTCAGTGGCAATTCGCCCAAGCGGGCTGAGAAGTGGGCCTGCAAGGACTCGAGCAATGAACCCGTACGTCAGCGGCACAAGCACCCACGGGTTTCCAGTGACGGCATACAGGGCGCTCATCAGAACCGCACCTGTGGCCACAAGGCGGGCCGATGTTTCGTTCACCGGATTGGGAAACCCGAATACTTTTGCCATGAGTCCACGCTATGGCCTAATTCCGAACTGACCACTAAGGAATTGTTCGCCCGAGTACGGTTCATGAGGTGACTATTCGCCTCACCGTCCGCAGATCTGACTGGCTTGCCCATGTTCATGGTGTAGCTGATGTAACCCCTGGCCTAGTTCCGGTGGTGAAGGGCAATGGATACGGCTTTCGACGTTGGAACCTTATGGAAATCGCTGGTGAGTTGTCTCGTGAAGTCGCCGTGGGAACAGTGTTCGAAGTACGCGATACGCCATCGCACCTCACTCCCATTGTTTTGACCCCAACGATGACTGCACCACCGAAAAACATGCCAATGAATACTGTGCTCACAGTTGGAAGCCCTCATCATGTTGTAGCGCTTACTCGTGCCCAATGGCGCGGTGATGTCATTGTGAAGTTGCAATCATCCACAAAACGTTTTGGTGTTACACATACAAACCTTCAACCGTTGCTCTCCGATATTGCTGACGCGCAATTCAACATTCGTGGTTATGCGATTCATCCTCCGATTGCCGGCGACATGGCAGCTCACATCTCCGATATCACGCAATGGTTAGACCACATTGATCCTGCGTTGCCCGTGTACATCAGCCATCTTGATACCGCTGCTTATGCTGCATTACGGCGCGACTATCCGTCGCGTGAATTTCGCATGCGTCTCGGTACACCACTGTGGCACGGTGATAAATCCACCATGCAACTGTCGGCTGACATCATTGATCATCACCCAGTGGAATCAGGCTCTTTTGCCGGCTATACGCAGGTTCCTATCAGAGGGCCAGGCGAGATTGTGATTGTTGGATGCGGTACAGCCCACGGAGTATTACCCCTCGATGACGGTCGTAGTCCGTTTCATTTTCAGCGTCAACGACTCAATATGTTGGAGTCGCCACATATGCACATCTCAATGTTGTTCGTTGCGCGTGGACGACCCATACCGAGCATCGGAGAATGGATTGACGTGCAACAGTCACTCACCAAAGTGCAGGTTGATTTACTGCAGTGGGTGTAAGACCACTTCTACGGTGAATAATTAGCGGGGCGTAGATGCCATGCGGTTGAGACCGCGCCAACCGACAGCTGCTGCACCAATGAGTCCGCCTTGATCAGCTAAGCGAGACGGAATAATTCTGGCGCCGCGAGAAAATTCAATTCCACATAATTCATCGAGTGTGCGTTGAGCTGAATTAAAGAATGTTGCGCCGAACCCGAGTGCAACACTTCCGCCGACGATGACTAGTTGCAGGTCAAGGAGATTGCAGACTGATGCAACGCCCCGTCCAACAAGTCGACCGGTGCGCACCATGATTTCGTAGGTCGGCTGCGTCGGAGAGCGACCAGTAATTGCTTCAATCGCAGGGCCAGACGCTTCGGCCTCAAGGCATCCGCGACCTCCACATACACACCTGCGGCCATTTGGCTCCACAATCACATGCCCCACATGACCCGCATTGCCACTGGCGCCTTCCAGTAGTTGCCCATTGAGGACAATTCCGCCGCCAACTCCGGTGGACACCACCATGGCCATGAAATTGTCGACGCCGCGTGCTCCACCTACCCAGCCTTCTGCAAGGGCCAACGCTTTTGCGTCGCCATCGCCAAAGACTGGCAAGTCGGTGATCTCGACTAATCGATTACGTAGCGGAAAATCACGCCACTGTGGAATGTTGAGGGGTGATACGGATTCAAGATTGTGTGTACTTGGACCTGCGCATGCAACGCCCACTGTTAACGGAGCATCACCGTGATGTTCGCGCGCACGGGCAAGTTGTTGCTGCACTGCTTCAGCAATGTCGGAAAAAAGATCTTCGGCAGTATCGCGCGGGTTCACAGGAACAGAAGTGCGGTCCACTAGTTCGCCCTCGCGAGTGACTAAACCAACTGCACACTTGGTGCCACCAATATCAATAGACAATGACAATTGCATGAGGTCACTAGTTTGCCAAAAAGTTGGCAGTTCCTGCGACATTTACAGCAGTCACGATTATTTGTCTATGATTTATAGGCTATGCACAGTTCGTACGATAAGACCGTGCATCCACAATGGAAACAACAACTTGCCAATGCGATGTCCACTATTTCCGCACGTGAACTTGAATTATTTGTCGCACAAGAACGAGAAGAATTCTCAGTCTTTCCACCAGACGATCAGGTTTTTACAGCCCTGTCATTCGCAAGTCCACGCGACATCTCCGTTGTCATTCTCGGACAAGATCCGTATCACGAAGATGGTCAAGCGCACGGTCTGAGTTTTTCTGTTCAACCCAACATCGCTATTCCCCCGTCGTTACGAAACATATTTATTGAACGAGAAAATGACATCGGACTAAAACCGCCAACACATGGCACGCTGACACCGTGGGCACAACAAGGCGTTCTTCTGCTCAACACATCACTCACTGTGCGCGAAGGAAGTGCCGGTAGTCATTCAAAAAAGGGATGGGAAGAAATCACTGACCACATCATTTCTACTGTTAACAACAACACAGAACGATGCGTGTTTATCTTGTGGGGCGCACACGCTCAGGCCAAGAAAAAGCTGATTACTCAGGGGCATCACGCAATTCTTGAGGCACCTCACCCGTCGCCGTTATCGGCGTACCGAGGGTTCTTTGGCAGTGCGCCGTTCTCGCGCACCAATGCACTTCTACAAGAGGTGGGCCGAGTGCCTATTGACTGGGGTCTCTAGGCAGGCACTTGCTGTGTGATGCAGTGGATGCCACCACCACCAACGGCAAGTATGCGACCAATCTCTAGTGGCACCATGTCACGACCCGGAAAGAATTCACCGATTATCTGCACCATGTCGTTGTCGGCCTCATTGCCTGTCACTGGAATAATCACAAAGTTATTTCCCACATAAAAATTTAGGTATGGAACCACAACACGACCAGAGCTCGTTTCAACGAATGGCAATACCGGTACAACATCGACTTTCAATTGTTCACCACGACCCGAAAGAGCCGAGCGTGCAACTTTTTCATTGACAAACAGTCGTGCATAATCTTCCTCCGAAGCGTCATTGCATCCTTGCAGTAACACATGACCGGGCGAAGTGAACGCAGCCACATTGTCAACATGACCATCAGTGTCATGATCAAGCGCAAGGCCGTGAGGCAACCACACAACCGAAGAGACCCCGAGTTCTTCTTTCAACACTGTCTCAATTTCCATCTGTGACATGCCAGGGTTGCGATTGGGATGTAATAAGCACTGCATTGTGGTGACAAGCGTTCCTGCTCCGTCAACGTTGATAGAACCACCTTCGAGAACCATTGAAACACTGCGTTTATATTGGTTTTGCTGTGTTAACACCCGCGAGGCTAATTGCGCATCTTGATCATAGGGAACAAACTTTTGTCCCCAACCATTAAACACAAAATCAAGGCCAACGAGACCGCCACCTGATTCACGCGCATAAATTGGGCCACTGTCACGACACCATGAATCGTCAATTGGCACGGTGATCACACTGACTCCCGTGCCACACAATGACTCAGCTCGTTCAATATGTTTAGGGTCAACAACCATCGTCACCGACTCGTATTTGGCAATGGTGTTAGCAAGTTCGGCGTAGGCCCGTTCAGCTTCGGCGATCTGCCCATCCCAAATATCATCACGAGATGGCCAACACATCAGAGTGCTCTGATGTGGTTCAAATTCTGCGGGCATCTGGCGTGGCATAGGACTCAACAGATTTTTTATTTTGTGGGATGCGAGAAATAACTATCGCTTCCATCAAGTGTAAGAAGTGCGCCGTACAACTCTGGTCGGCGATCACGAAACAATCCCCATGATGACCGCAATGCCGATAACGCGGATCGATCAAACGTCGCGTGAATAACTTCTTCAGTGTCACGACCAGCTTCTGCAACTAGTGCACCCGTATTGTCGGCAATGAACGACGAGCCATAGAAATCTATTTCAGTTGTGTTTTGCACTTCACGGCCAATGCGATTTGCTGCCATCACCGGCAGAAGGTTGGCAGCGGCATGACCTTGCATTACTCGTTGCCAATGACGTGAAGAATCCCATGTGGGATCCTGTGGTTCACTACCGATGGCTGTGGGATACAAAATGCACTCTGCACCTTGTAACGCCATTGCGCGAGCAGCTTCGGGAAACCATTGGTCCCAACAAATGCCGACACCAATCCTGCCGTATTGCGTAGCCCAGACTCGGAACCCTGTGTCACCAGGACTGAAATAAAACTTTTCGGAATAGCCAGGACCATCGGGAATGTGACTCTTGCGGTACACACCCATGCGAGACCCGTCGGCATCAACCATGACAACAGTGTTGAACAATGTATTGCCTGCACGCTCGTACACACTGAGCGGCAACACGACGTTTAGTTTGGCAGCGACTTTTTGAAAATGAGAAACCGTGGGATTCTCATCAATTGACATTGCACGCTGCTGAAGTACAGCATCTTGTTCCTTGCAGAAGTACTGGCCCTCAAACAATTCAGGAATAAGGATTATTTTTGCCCCCGCTGATGCAGCTTCGTGCACCAAACGTTCAGCCTTTGAAACATTGTCCTCGCGCGAGTCGGACATGGACATCTGAATGGCAGCCAGGGAAAGTGTCACATCCCTACTCTAGGGATGTTCGCTTTGCTGGCAGGTGTGAGACAATCAGAGCATGGTTATTGCCACCAAGCAGTCGGAAAAATCCCGCCAGACCGACCTGAAGGTTGCTCATAGTGCTGCCAGTGCAGTGCGCACAGTGGGCGTCGACCAAATGGCTCTCACCCGCGTTGCTGCGGACGCCGGATTCTCAAGTGGCGCCATCTATGCCCGATGTGACGACAGATCAGAACTCGTGGTCTTGGCCTGGGAAAAAAGTTTCTGGCCGATGTTGTCAGAGATCATTACTTTGCTCGCTGATGCGGTGATCTCTAAAGACAACAGCAGCATGAGCCAAATTGCTGAACTATTCATTCGCTCCACCGACCCAGGAATTGTTCCTGACCTTGGAAGTGCAATGGAAGTCATCATTGCATCACGACGTGATGAAACTATCGGTGAAGTTGTGCAACGAGATATCAACGGACTCCTCGATGACCGCGGGGTGGGTCCCGCTACAGATGGAGCGCTTCGCCAATCTGTGGTCTCAGCAATCAGCACATTATTTGGTGCATCATTACTGAACTCTGCGTATGTTGACAACACGCACAACATGATTGACCCCACTGCGCTTATCGAAGTGTTTACACGCTCGGTACAGTCACCCGTCAAGCCTGCTAAATCAGCAGGCGTATTGCGCCACACAGCGCCATATCAATTTCCCACCACATACGACGACATTCGCGATGCTCTTATCGCTGCAAGTGAATATGTCATCTCGCGTACAGGCGTACACCGCGCCACAGTGTCGCGCATTGCGCGGCGAGCAGGTGTCAGCGTGGGGGCCATCTATGGTTTGTACGAAAACAAAGATGCGCTCGTGGCAGATTGTTTAGAAGTCTTGTTCCCACCACAAAGTCGACGCGATGTCGAAGAGTGGTCACGAGTCTTCGCAGCAACTGACCAACGTGCGGTTGTCACTGATATTTTGGCGAACTACATGTCGCCATCTTTTGCACAATGGCGCACATTCCGTCTGGAAAGCATTGTTGCGGCCCGACACTCCCCCGACATTGCATCACAATTGGGTGCATACACATTTGCAGCCAGACGCTCGCTCTTGGCTGCTGCAGTGAAGGCTCCGCCTGGCGCCACTGTTAGCCCCGATACGGGATTATCTGCCCGTGCAAGCGTTCTGGGGCTCTCAATTCTTGAAGTTGTTGACCCAACAATCTGCCAGCTGGACTGGCGATGGATTCCTTTCGGTCAATAATCACTAGTCTTCGCTGATGCTTGAAGAACTATCAGCCAAAGTCCGATCCGGAGAAATCAACCCTGTTGATCTCGTCAACGAGAGCCTTCGTCGTATCGAAGCAGCCAAACCGTTAAATGCAGTTGTTGCCGTGTACGCCGACGAAGCGCGTGAATTGGCTGCATCACACCCGCGCACGGGTGCGCTTGCAGGTTTGCCGTTCTTGGTGAAAGACATGGCGCGCGTGAAAGGCCACATCACTACGGCTGGCTCGGCGTTATATGCCGATGGCCCCACAGATGATGTTGATGACTCTGTTGTGTCACGTCTGCGTGAAGCCGGGGCAATCATTATTGGTCGATCAAATAGCCCAGAGTTCGGTGCAACAGCATTCACCTCTAACAAAGTGTTCGGTGCGACACGCAACCCCTGGAACATTGAAAAATCACCAGGCGGTTCCAGTGGTGGTTCTGCAGCAGCGTTAGCTGCAGGGCTGACACCAATCGCAACTACGTCAGATGGTGGAGGCAGCGTACGTGCTCCTGCATCTTCGTCAGGGCTTGTCGGTTACAAACCTTCAATGGGAGCAATCGGCAGAAATGTGCTGCCTCGATGGATTGATTTTTCTACACAAGGAACATCTGGCCACAGCGTTGCAGATGTGGCCTACGAAGCTGCAGTTACCCATGGGCCAGCCAATGGGGATTTCTTAGGACTGCCAGCTAAGAGCATCGCCTTGGATTTCTTGATGCCTCGTCGCGTTCTTGCGTGCCGAACATTTCGTACCGATGTTGATCCAGATATCGAAGCTAACTATGAATCGATGATCGATGCACTTGTTGCAAGCGGTGTCACAGTAGAACGCGTGGCCTCGCCATCAGATAACGACACCATCTGGAACTGGTTCATCATGTCCACTGCCCAGCTCACTCAAAGCTTGCGCCACGAAGAAAACCATTGGAATGAATTTACTGACTATGTGCAAGCTCAATTGAAGTTTGGTGCCACAGTCACAATTGACCAATACATCGCTGCTCAACGAAAGCGCCATGAAATCAGTATTCGGTTTGATGTCTTGCTGGGAAACGATGCAGTTCTTCTCACACCTACTGCAAATGCACGCTCATGGCCAGCAGAAGGTCCACTGCCCGCCAGGGCCGGAAACACTGATGATCCGATGGTCACACTGAATACGCCCGATGCGAACTTCACGGGACACCCAGCCACAAGCGTGCCAATGGGTCTTGATGACAATGGTGTTCCGTGCGGCATTCACATCACAGGGCCTCGCTTCGCCGACAACCTCACACTTGGTCTTGCCTCTCATATCGAACGCATCAAGCCGTGGCCACTGACAGCACCCGGCTACGCGCCGTTTGGTATTTAATCAAACACTGGAACTAAGGCAACCTTGCCGGCGATTTTGCGATCTTGTAAATCGCGCATGGCTTGCACAGCTTTGCTCATCGGATATGTCACAGGTTCTACTGGGTGAAGTTTTCCTGCTGCAATTTCAGCCAACACTTCAACCAACATTTCTTGGTTTTCTGCCACGTTTCTACCGACCCATGCGCCCCAATCAACTCCAACCACTGTGCGGTTTGTGAGCAACACATGATTCGCAGGAAGACGAGGAATTCCGCCAACAAAACCAACAACCAGATACTGGCCAAATGGTGCTAACGCACGTAAACATGATTCAGCAAGGTCTCCACCCACTGGGTCGTACACCATGTCGACTCCACCGCCACATAATTCGCGTGTCCGCAATTTCACATCTTCATTCAGAACATCGATAGCAGCAAAGGCCCCGCGATCTAACGCCAGCTGGCGCTTTTCGTCGCTTGAAGCAGCCGCGATAACCCTCATGCCCATTGCGACACCAAGGTCTACAGCAGCCAGCCCGACGCCGCCACCTGCGCCAAGCACCAACATGGTTGCGCCCTCACGTACGTGTGCACGTTTATGAAATGCAAACCATGCCGTGAGGTAACTCTGCATAAACGTTGCGCCTTGCCCATCGCTTAACTGGTCAGGGATGGGAATCACACGCGCTGCGGAAAGTACTGCCTCATCTGCAAAGCCACCGCTAGGTGAGAAGACTCGGTCACCTATTTTTACATTCGTGACATCAGATGCCACTTCGATGACGCGTCCGACAATTTCAGACCCAGGCCTGTATGGGACTGGCGGTTTAATTTGGTATTTTCCCTCAATCATGAGCGAGTCCACGTAGTTCAAACCGCTTGCCAAAACAGCCACACGTATTTGTCCTGGCAATAAGTCGGGCGAATCAAACACAACAATCTCAATGTCATCGAGTGAACCAAGTTGCTGTACTTGCAAAGCTTTCATACTTGCGACGGTACTAGACAGACCTCAGGTGCAATGAACCGTGCTAACCCAATACGCGGCTGATTCGTCGGCGCACACGCGCTGAGAATTTTTGGCGTTGTAGAGGCGTGGCATTATCTATGCCGTACATCGCAAGCCATTCACAACGAACACGACGGTGCAGCATCAGACGTACCGAGCGGAATACGGTTCGTTTCCCCGACTCCCCTTCAAGCGCATTAACGAACTTGCCTGATCCGTGCGTGGTCACCACGATCAAATGCCGCACATTGGTAAGAAGTGGCTGAATTCGGTTCGCCCCGTCAGGAAGCACCCATGCCACTCCATTCATCAACACTCGGTCAAACCAGCCTTTTAAGATTGCGGGTTGGCCTGACCACCACGTGGGGTACACAAGCACCAACGCATCACACCACTGCAGATCTTCGATGTGCTGTTGTAATTCGGGAAGTTCCTTTAGTTTCTCTGCCACGTCACCAACATGATTCAACCGTTCATACGGCGTAAACACCGGACTGAAATTCTCAGTCCATAAATCATGGTGGCGAACTTCATGACCGCCACTTTTCAATTCGGTACTCACTTCAGAAGAGAGAAAGGAAACGAAAGATTCTTCTGAGGGATGCGCAAGAACTAGAAGAACTTTCATATGTTCTCCATTTTTTTCTGCAAAGAAAGAAG